>Ga0213858_10000214_pt1 | contig 28440 bp, 17 predicted proteins | sample PICome_FD_160122 | JGI IMG/M metagenome (GOLD analysis project Ga0213858, IMG submission 160122) | Coastal seawater microbial communities near Pivers Island, North Carolina, United States - PICO245 | ecosystem: Environmental > Aquatic > Marine > Coastal | place: USA: North Carolina | collected... | reverse complement strand
ATTCTGAAATACATATATCTTCTCATACAGAATATCATTACATAGCTCTATTAATTCTAATATATCGTCAAGTTTATCAACTTGAGTGAATGTGCAAAGCAGTTGAGTTTTCATATTAACCTTTAATTTCTGGCTTCTTCGCTTTAATTTCAGATGGATTTCTGTTAGTAGGAGTAGCTGTTACACATCCTTTCTTTGTTTTAGAGAAACCATAACCTGGATCATCTTTAAAGTTCATATAACAAGGCTTCTTAATACCATCGATTTCTTCTGAATATGCTTTTCCAGGTTTACCATCTTTCAATCCTATTTTTTGATTACTGTTTCCGAACTTGGTATACTCTAAATCATTGTTATTCACTGCTTGCATCATTTTCATCTCTCGTAAATACTGTTTAATAGATTCTTTATATCTTTCTTTTTCTTTATCATCCATACAATTACCAGCACCTTTAGTTAAAAACTTTTTATAGAGAGTCTCACCTCTACTCTCAGCATAAGATTCAATATTTTGTGCTTCTTCTTCTGATATTATATTATTTTCTAGAGCCCAATTTTTAGTGTCATCGTATTCATCTCTTCTTTCTTTATTTTTTTCATCCGAAGGTGGGTAATCTGGAGGATCTCTATCCTCTGGATAAAGTGTATAGTAACCATCAAGTAGAGAATTTAACCTTCTTCTTGTTTCCTTACCTTTGTAAACAGTAAGTCTTACTTTATCATCGCTCATTCCTGCACCACCACCTTTGTATTTAACACTTTCACCGCCGACAAATTCTAAAGCTACATTTAGATACTTCAAACTTTCGCTTAACTCATCGGCATCATCTAATCCTAAATCAGATGTATCTATTGCATTAACAATTATAATATCTGATATTTTAAATGTTTCGCTTGATGGCGCATATACTGAATTTCCTTGACTTAATTTTTCCAACATAACCTTTACTTCTGCAAAATCTGCTACGGAATCTTTAAAATCAACACTACTAGCCATATCGACTAAAAGTTGATTCAGTAGTTCATTATATTCTTCCCTATCTTTTTCATTACCTTCGGGATCTTTTATTTTCTTCAGTTTTTGTAAAGTGTCAAATACCTTTTTATTTTCAGGTTTATTTTCAGCACCTGCTTTTGACAGTAAGTATCCAAACCTTTCTTCTGTAACATTAATTATATTTAATGCAGTTTCTCTTCTATCTTCAGGTGATTGCACAGGTCCATAATCAACATATTCAAAATCTTCAGAGTTTGCTAAATCATCTATTTGATCATTATATCTAGCTATTTGTCTGCTAATGACGCTAGCTCTTTTCTGTACTTCTTCTTCAGTCATATTAGGATTATTTTTCCTTACGGCCTTCAGTAGAACATCGTTATCAGGTTGTTTTATTTTTTTCATAGGTTTACCATTAAATTTAATTGAACCATCACTTTGCTTTTCTATCTTAGCAGTTTTTCTTTTATCTGTTAACTTGTTAGGAACTAAAACTTTTTTACCGACAGCGCCCTCAGAAGATCCTCCAACGAAAACATCATATTTTGTTTCCAAATTATTCACCCAATTTTGAAAGGCTGGTGTTTTTACGCTAGTTTTTGTTTGTCCAGGTGGTGGAAATAAACTAACTTTATTTCTAGAAGGATACCACACTTTTGGTTCGTTGATAGCCAAGTATATTTCAGTTCTACCACTTTCTGTACTTATGAATTTTAAATAATTTTGTGCTAACTCTAGCTCTTCAGAAGTTAAATCCTCACCTCTAAACATTTTTTCTATTGTGGTAGAAAGATTTTTCTTTATTTCTTTAGTTAGATGTGGTGGATTATCAGGTGCATTTTCTAATTGTCCATTTACATTTACCATTCTACTTTTTATCATTTTTTCCGGCACCGGAGAAAATGTATCTTCTTTTTCTTCTTCATCTTCTCCTGATTTTACTTTCTCTATTTCGTCATCAGAAGCATTTTTTGTAACTAAGTCTTGTTTGTCTGGATTATGTTTCTGAACAACATATGTATTTCCACTCTTTTTGTTTTTAACAATATCATCTTCATTTACAATGTTATTTAGAAACTCAGCTCTGGCTTCTGAAGCCCATCCAAAATCTACTAATACAGATTCTAACTTCAGTAATTTAGATTTACTACTAACATCTGGTTTCCCGTCTGATGTTCTGTAAGCCCACTCTACTAATATTTTATTTAAGTCTGTAATCATTCAAACTTCTCCGTAATATCCCTCATTGTATGATAATCAGATCCTTTTGATACTTTAACAGGATACTTTTTATTTTGTTCTATTACTTTCTTTACCATTTTTACAAATTTCAATCCATCGTCTATATGAAAGTCAAATAAAAATGAATCATAGTTATACAATACTAATTTACTATTAAAATTCTGAATTTTAGGTAAAAGTTTGCTTAACATTTTCATATTATTTTCTGTTTCCATTAACTGAATAAGATAGTTAAATACCTTATTTTTGTTCATATCAGACAGATTCTTCCTATATATTCTCTTACTATAAATATCAGATTCTATGAAATTATTGGATTTATATCGCTTCCAAACATCATCAATATATACTTGAACTTTAGCAAAAAATGGATTGGTTTTTATTACTTCATCGGGTATGTGTCCATACAAATACTGAAATGAAAGTCCTTTAGCTTCATCATAACTTGTATTATACAGTTTAGCCATATGTTTGTGAACAGAACCTTTTGGAAATTTGTAGTCAACCACATCCCCAATTAGACGAAGATGATAAGCGTCATAGTCCATCTCTACTAACATTCCCTTTTCACCAAACCTACTAATGAATTGCTTTCTACTGCCATCCTTTTTGTTAAGAGCAGCAAAGTTCAAACCACCGAATCTATTTGATGGGCGGCCTGTAGCTGTGTAAGGATTGTATTCTGAATATACCATACCATTGGTTGTCTGTAGCCCATTACTCTCTATAGTTTGTAGTGACTCCAAAACATCTTCGTTATATATTTTGAACACAGAATCATTTTCTTTACGACCAGCAAATATAGATAGTTTTATTTTTTCAACCATTTTTCTACACCACTCTAAATGTTTCATAAGTGGTATCACACAGTTTATATTTGACTTTTTGTAGTATTGTCTGGCAAAAAACTCGTGAGAATTTGTTGTTACTCCTTCTAAATCTATAGTATCATTTTGTTCTAAATAGTATCTCATATTAACATCAGATACATTTTTCCAATCAAAGAATGATAATAACTTTTTCTTATCATATGTAAATACTGTTTTAGAAGTCCAAATATTTTCTAATTTAAGAGAACTTAGATTTAAAGCATCCGCATGCCTAAATGGTAGAATAAACTCTTTACTGTTTTCCGATATAGTCTTTACAAAAAGTAAACAAAGGTTTGTATCTTTGGGATGCTTATTGAAATCACATTCTATTGGAATAACTATAGAATCAAACTCTGAAAAGGATTTAGCGAATGATTCAAACTCTTTATCTGTTTCAACTACTACCAATTGTGCGCTTCACTCCATAGTTCTGTTGTTTTAGGATACACTTCTTTCATCTGTTCTAACAGTACCTTAGCATATTCTTGTATCTCCCATTGAGATGTCTTTTCATTTCTTAATTCTATGAAGTTCATAATTGCTTGAAACGATGCTGTCCAATATACTTCGGTATATTGATTCAATGGAAGTATTGCTCTTGCTTGTTCTTTACCAACTCCCATCTGTAATAGATATTTGTATTGTTCTTTTGCGTGAAACACAGCCATATCCCAATGATGTTTTGCAGAACTCTGATTCTCAACTGCTCCCTCTGTTGCTTGTTTGTTATCTTCTGATTGTTGTCTAAAAACTTCTGGTGTATAAAAGTCTTCAACTACAACATACCTACCGCTAATCTCATTCCAAGCGTGATCTTTAGTAGAAGAGTTAGATGTTGTCTCTATTCCAACCACGTGTTTATACCATTGTCTCATAACAAACTCAGGAGCTTTTATATGGAACTGAACTTGTAAATGTCTGAATGGAGAATAGTGTTTATATTTTGCTAAATAACGAACTAATCTTTCGTCTGATTTATCAAATTTTGTTTTTCTTTTTCCGAATGATACTCTAGCAGAATTGACGACAGTCAAATCGTTACCTAACGAATCGACAACCTCAATAAAGCCTTTATCTAAAACTTTACTTTTCATATATAACCCTTATTTGTATATAAGTATTAGAGACTAATCTCAAAATGTAAATTAATATCCACTAGCGCCACCTGCTCCGCCAGTCATTACTCCTGGTGGAGGACCTGTTGGTGCACTTTGTTGTTGTGTTTGAGTCTGTGTTTGAGTCTGTGTTTGCGTTTGAGTTTGTGTTTGTTGTTGTGTTTGTTCTTGTGGAATGTAAGAACTTAACCTTTTTTCAACTTCCTCTTTTGGTGACAAAACTTCAACAGCCCTAAAGTATTGAAGTGGACTGTTAAACAAACCTCTGATATTTGGCCATTCATCGGTAGCTAATTCTATAGACCTATTATTAGCAAACTGAACTTGTTCTAAAATACCTGATATGTACCATCTAAGAGATGTATATTCATACAATGGAGATGTTCCAACCATTTCTGATGCTATCTCAAATGGTAAAACTTTTTGTTCATTAGCTTTTCTAGCAAAATATCTTACAAAAAAACCTGCTTCGTAATCTTTATCAGTAGGTAGTTTCTTTTCAGATTTCAATACTATTGGTTCTTGTATATTTAGAGTATTGTAATACTCTATTAAGTTTTCTTGATTATCTACTGGAAAAATAAGTTCACTAAAAGCATCGTGTTGTGTGTTTGTCATATAATGTACACTCAAATCTTTTGTGTAGTGTATGTGATATGGCGTTCCCTCTTTTATAAAGATTCTTTTTCTATTTCTAAATTGATTCTTTTCAGTTCTAAAACCTCTCTCTACTCTCTCTGTTTCTCTTACTATTCCATCAATTATAGGATTAGAAACATAAGCACCTTTACTAACCTTTCTAGAATCATTTAATTTTTTCAGTAAAAGATTGTACTCATTAGGTGTGTTACTAGTTTGTATTTCTGCTTGCGCAGTTTGTTGTGCTTCTTGAGTTGTCATATTAGATAAACTTTCAGCTGAAATAGCCATTACAATCTCCTATTTATAATCTCTTAAATCATATTGTTTTAAATACACAGAACTAAAGTATTTTCCTGTTGAAACTAAAAAATCTCTAGCTCTATTTACCACATCAGGATTAGATATTTTAGAAGTATTTCTAGGTTCTATGTTAGAATCCCAAAAAGCTTTTCTAACCTTAAATGGTACTTTACCTTCAGGTATAGTATCAGTACCCCATCCGTATATAACTTTTTGTTTGTAATCACCATCTTCTCTTTGTTTATTTGTACTAGCAAGCTTAGTTCTCCAATTCGGTATTATCTGATAGAGTATAGTGTTTTGTGCTGAAGTACCTCTGTATGTAGAGAATGTAGGTTTAGGTTTGGTTTGTTCTTTTCTCTTTTTATTTAATTGTTCCAACATAACTAAATTAGGTGTTGATTTAATTCTCTGTCCTTGCCTTTTTGGTGGCTTTGGCTTTGGTTTTGTTGTTGGTTTAGGTTTTGGTTTTGGTTTTGGTGGTGGTATCGTAGCTTCTGTTACCTGTCCAGCATCCTTAAACTCAACTTCTTGATTACCTGTTTCTGGTGGTTCAACAACACCAACCTCTTTTTTCACAACTAGAGCTGGTTGTCCTGGACTAGTTTTGGTAACTTTTATTATTTCTACGGGTGGTGGAGGATCTGTCTTTTGTTCCTCTAATACTTTAGGAAGAGGATCTGGTGGAAGATTTGGTTCAGCGTCACCAGTCTTCTGTGATTCGTAAAGTGTTGATGTGTCTACTTCAACTTCCTCTTCTTCTTGTTTTGGTTCTTCTACAGGAAGTTCATCTTTAGGTGGTTTTCCTGCAGGAATATCTTCTAAGTCTGGTTTAGGTTTCCAAGTTTCTAATGGTGGCAAAGTAAATTCATTGTCTAACTGAAATCCGCTGTAAGCAGAGTCGGGACCAAGTACACCTGGTTCTTCAATTGGAGTTGTGTCTACTTCAGGAGTTGGTGCTAAAGTATCTGCAGGTGATGGTGATTCTTTATCTAAACTAAATACAAGTTCATCAGGAATAGAATTGTATCTCATTAAAGAAATTAAAACAGTATCCCATTTATCAGCTGCTATTTCTTGAGTAACATTCGTAACTTGAAAGTAAACTTGAGGACCTAAACTCCTTCCCTCAAAATTTATAGAAGCATTGTACTTTGGTTGAATGTAATCTGTTTGAACTATATCACCAGGAAGAAGTCCACCTGTACCATCTATTGTTAGTCCTAAAGTAGCTGGTATTAAATCATCAGTAGCAAATCCTTTTCTTGCAGTAGAATTATGTAAGTGTGATCTGATACTATGTTTTGCAGCTGGAAGTAATGTTATCTCTCCATTCTCTGAATCAACTTCATAAAATCCATTTTTTCCTTTTTTTCTATCACTAGCTAAAAATTTTCCACTACCTGCTTCTTTTTCAGTAACCCAAACAAGTGTTTCTTTCTTTGTATCTTCATCGTACTTTACTATAACAATTTCAGTTGGTTCTTCTTTTTTTTCTACTGGTTTACCATCTTTATCTACAACTGTAGCTTGTTCCCTATTTCCAGAAACCCATCTTCTCCACCATTGTGTTATGTTAGGGTTGAATCCTAAAGATGAAACGCCACTACTTGATTTTGTCTTTAGTATTTTAGACAGAAAGCTGGCATTCTCACTTCCAATAGTAGCTGCTAGAGGTAATGATGGAGCTGATATTTTCTGTCCTTTTTCTGTGTATAAACTTTGGTACGCCTTCTCAACATCTCTCAAATACTTATCCTCAAAAGAAACATCATCATCACTCCTAAATAATTTTGATATGTTTGAACTATTTAATTGTGGACTGGAGCTAGTTCCTTTGGTTTTATTATTTGCGTACATAGCAGTGACAGCCATAGCATCTGGAATCTTAAACTCTAAAGTTTGATTTTTAACAATACTGCCTATTCTAAAAGATGGAAATCTGTAAATACCTAAATCACTAACTTTGTGTGAATTTTCTTCGTGTTGAGTGTAAGTAGGATTAGTAACATTTGAAGTTTTTTTATCTACTACTTTAACATTAGTAGTGTCGTGCATATCAGCTGTTATCTCAAAATTCCAAGGACTTCCAAATGTTTGATTCATTTGACTAAGAAGATTTTTTACCCCATTCTCTAATTTTCCTGGTGGTCTAACATTACCTTCATCTTGAAATTGAGCTTCAGGTTTACTAATACCAAAAGCTTTCTGAATTTCTTTAACATTAATCCATATATTTCTTAAAGCTCCCCTATTGTCACCTTGATCAAATTCTCTGACATTACTTGTTCTTATTGCTTCATACATAAGACTTCTAGTTTTAGCTTCTTTATACTTTTCAGGATATATCTTTTTTCCAGCTTGACGGCTACTATCTCTAGTCTTATATGGTTCTTTTTCGTAATTCATTTGTTCGAGAGTAGGAAGTGTCTCTTTTATAAAAAATCTATCTGGATTATGTGATTTGAGAAGAGGGGGATTTCTAATTAAAGACGGCCTTTTCAATGTATCCGATAAATTTTCAGTCGATACTATAGAATCTAAAACTATTCCAAATTGCTTAAGTATTCTTGTTTTTAAAACTTTAAAATCAACACTACCTAAAGCATTTACAAATGATTCATATTCTGATTTTTCTACTGGTTCTCCTACTTTTTTGTCGTTTGACTCTTTTGTATGTAATACAGTCTCAATACTTCTAAAAGTCATCTTTACTTCTCTGTCATCACCACCTATGTAAGAAGTGTACCTACTTAATATGTTGTCTTCAAACCATCCCATTGTAACAAAAAATTCTAATTTTGGTGCAGTTCTGTGTAATTGTACCATTACATTTGGATAATCCTTACTATCTAAAAAGACACCGATATTACCGAATGCTTGATTTGATTTGTATAGTTCTCTTTCAACTGAGTTTGGTAAGCCGTTTTTTCCATTTGGAAAAATATTAGCGACATTTTGAACTTTACCTTTTATTTTAGATTCAGCTAAACGAAAACCATCTTTACCTAAAAATGAATAATACTCTAATGTTTTTCTACTCAAACCAAAATCAGCAGCTGTATTAACTCCACCACCACTAAAAGTCGCTGTGTAACCAAGACCCATTCCTTTTACATCGGTTTCATTCAATACACCATCTGAAATATAACTTCCTCCTGTACCTGCGAAGAAAACATTGTGATACAATATATCTCTTAAATTTATAATAGTATTAATTAAATTTTCAGGAGGAACAAATACACTATCTGAATTTGGTTTACCAGTTTCCCCTTTGACAACAACCGATTCAGCTAAATTATGACCTTTGTCTATTGGAATGTTAAATAGATTGACACCTAAAGATGATATAACAGTTGTACAATCAAATCCACCATCATTCCTAAGATTGTATGAAAAGTTTTTCACAACACCGCCAATAGCATCGTAGTCTCCTTTAGATTCTAAAATTTTTAATTGTGGATTTCTAAATATAGATTGGTCTACTACATAATTACCATCTTTAAAAGTTATAAATGGAGTATTTTCAAATCTTTTAGTATTTGAGTTAACCCACCCAAAATCAACAACCACTGTTTTTCCAACTGTTAAAAAGTATGGAGTCAAAAATTCTAAATCACCCAATGAATTTACAATCCAATTTACAGTGCATTCTCTTAAAGCTTTGTAACCACCTTTGTATTCAACTCTCACATCTTTTATACCAGCTCTTGGTTTTAATCTAGTATCATTTGAAAGTTGTCTTGATGTGTACATATCTGTACCAAATCTTATTTGTCCGTTCTCATCTCTCTCACCGCCACTTATCAAAACATTATTAACGCTATCTACTTTATTAGAACACATTCTCAAAAATACAGTTCTGCTCATTATGTCTTTTGGTCTAAGTGTAGATATGTTAGAGTTAGCTGGCTTTGATGGTTCAGAAGAGTTTACTTCCGACCAACCTAAAGCTCTTTCTTTAGCTTTCAATTTCTCTTGTATATTGTGAGGTATAAACTTTGTAAACATTTTATGAATTACTTAATTGAACTGCTTCTAATATATCATCTATTACTATTGGTATTCTAATTTTTTTTCCAGATGGTGGAGATAACTTACCATCACTAAATTCATTAGCTTTAGCTATAATCCACCACAAATTTGAGTCTCCATAATATCTGTAAGCTATGGAATCAAATCTATCTTCTTCAAATGGATAGATAAATATATCAGAATCTTTTATAGGTATGTTAGGAACTATAGTTGGTCTATAGTATCTAACATCATTCTTATCTTTTAATATCTTAGCGTTTTCGTATCTCATCTAATTAAGCTCCTTCTACTTGTCCTAAAGCCTCAAAGAATTTTCTAAAATCTGTAGTAACTTCATTATCTCCAACTTTGCGTTTTTGCTCTCTGTTTGGAAAGTTGTTAAATCCTAAACTCTTTGTGTTTGTAAATCTATTGGCATCTCCGTTACCATCAGGCAACCAATTGAGTCCATAATGTTTTCCTTTAGAAGCTAATGCACTATTACCAATGTATTTAAATTCACAAGCAACAGTTATAAAGTGTGGAAATTGTAAACCCTCTTCTATTTCCCAAGTAGATGCGTCTTCTACATTTACAGTTATAGATTGTAGTAAGCCTGTAGCTCTGTCAAACATATCTCCCATTGTTAAAGATATTAAAGGTGTTATCATTCTTTCTTCGGGTGTATATGATGGGTAACATAATCCAACTAAGTAGTTTAACTTCTCCATAACAACAGGAAGTTCTTGAACTGTTTTGGGATATATTTTGAATGTAAAACTGACATTTCTATCTGCACCTTGGTAAACATAAACTTTGTCTGGCCTTCCGATATATCTTTCTTCTCCATAATCAGCAGTTATACTATCCGATATACCTTCTAATATAGCTCTGAAAACTAAGAACTTATTGTTAACTAAATCGTGAAATCTAAATTTTATGTAATCTCTTACAGGTTGTCCATTTATTACAAAGTCTTTCGTTCCATAAGGCAATAAGTTTACTTTATCAGTAGTATTTCCAGTTAAAGCTCCATTACCTGTAGCTTGGGTTTTATCTATCATAACTGCTTTTGCACCGATTTGACCAGCTAAATTTTTAGCTTTTTCTATTCCCTCATCTGATAACTCAGCTAAGTTACCTATAGCACCAACTCCCACATCTCTCGTAACTTTCATTTTATTACTTGTATTGAATTGTGTTGTTGTTACCTCTCTTATTGGAGACTGTTTAGCCATTTTGGCACTATCAAATCCATCCGGAACATATCTTTCTGCCTTCGTTAGTTCAGCGTAAGTAGAAGTGTAGTAATGTGTAACTGGGTCACCGCTTGTTTTTGTAGACATTTCTTTATTAAAAGTAACACCACCCTGAGTTTGTCCTAATTTATACTTGTCTGTTACTTTATCTGCATCTTTTTGAGCTAAATCTCTTCCACTAAAGAAAGTTGGAATACCATTCTCTATAGAAATAGGTGCTGATGAAGCTGGAATTAAATATTTGTTTGGATTCATTAAAAACAATCTGTCTTTTAATTCTAAATCTACTGTAACATCACCTAATCCTATATTTATTGTTTCTGTCATAGGAGCTTGTGCGCGCAATCTACTAAAACCACCTACTTCATCTATCCTCTGATTTATTTTGTCAAAAAGTTTATTGCCTACAAGTGGTATAGATTTAATCTTTTCACCAAGTCCACTATCTTCTTCTAATTTATTAAGTGGATTAACATCTCCATATTTTATACCACCCACGTGTCTATCGACATGCGTTATTGGTAGAGCAAAACCAGCTAATAATGTAGATATGTCTGCTAGACTACCAGCACCACTTAAATCAGAAGGATCTGTTATAGAACCAAGTGGTAAGTTAAGAACAGAAAGTGGGTTATATAACTTAGTTTCTATGGTAGGATTCAAAGCTTGTAAAACGGCTTGTTTTCCTATGAATCCTATACCCTGCGGAGTTAGTAAGAACTTTGCTATTCTAAATTTATCAGCAAAATTTCTTTCTACCAAACCAGTAAATGTAGGAGCTCCTCTTACAAAGCCACCTAAAAATCCATCAATACCAGCTGCTAGTTGTCCAAGAAATCCTGTTTCTGAGTTTGAAGCGTCTAATCCCCATCTACCATTTCCAGGTGCACGATTACCATCATCTTCAGGAATTTCTCTTAGTATAAAAGGTTGAGCAAAGCCTGTATAATTAAAGGGATCGGCAACTGCTCTGTAATCTTTAGTACCTTGTAAGTTATTTTCATTTATACCTGATGGTACATTCTTAAAAGTGTTTCCACTAGTAGCTGAACCAAATTTAAATAAATCACTAATGTAATCTGAATCTTCGTATTTACTTCTTATAACAGCTGGATTATGAAAAGAATCTACGAATACATCGTTTACCTCAGTATCAGTTTTTCTGTGTGCTTCTCTTGGTAAATTGAGAGTTACCTGTGATGGTAAACCTGTTGGTGTCTGATATATTCCTACTTGAAATGGTGTTTCATCAGAAGAGAAAACAGATTGTCTCGCAGCTAATGGAGTTAATGTGGCAAACTCAGTTACATCACCACCGATTGGTGACTTTAAATCCGTACCAAGTATATGTACTGAACCATCTTTGTATCTATCTCTAACATTTTTTCCTGCAGCATTTTTACCAAACACCACATCATATTTACCTCTTAAAAATGGTGATGGTGGGCCATCATTACTAAATGGAGCTGCTATAGAAGAATGAAAAGGAGCTGGTTCTGTAGATCTTGCTCTAGTTCTAAATGCTGTAAAATCAAACTGATTATCTGCATTTGGTAATAAATTACCACCATGCGCACCTTCAAGTTGTGGTGTGTTATCAAATGGTTGTATTGTAAATTGTTCAGGACCTGTTGATGTATGTTGTTGTACACTAAAAGTTAATGAATCGTTTTCTGGAGGAAAAAATCTACTGGTGTAATCTGCTAAAGGAGTAGTCATAAAATCAGATGTAAATTGTGGTTGTTCTTTTATACCTAATATAGTATCACTGTTAAATATAAACTGTGGTATAGCTCTACCAGTTACTTCATCAATATCATACTCCCCAAATGTACCATAACCACTTCTTGTTTTAAAATTTTCAGGAGCTGCAGCAGGCCATTCTTTTGCATATGGTGGCTTTACACTATTATATAAAGACTCTAAATCTGTCTTTGGTGTAAAACCTTGAGCATCATCATTTGGAAAAAAGTCTACACCCTTTTCTATCTGATTGTCAACTCTATCAGGAGAAGACATACCATACTTAAAGTTTTCTAAATTAGATAATAAATCTTTTAATGCCACTTCAATCTCCTAGCTTTGCATCGACAAGTCGTTGATTTTTTGATTCATTGTATTTAATTGGTTTACCATAGTAGATAAGTAACCCTCTGTTTTACTCATATCAGCACCAAATCCCATTTGATTTTTAGTGCCTGAAACTGCTTCACCTTTGTGAACTTCAGCTATACCACTCTTTGTAACTATACCACCAGTATCTAATGCGGGTGGAGTTTTTCTTAGTAGTTTGTAACCAGCCAAACCTACACTTGCTAAAGCAGCTAATGCTAAACCTGGTCCAATAAATGGAACTTTAGCAGCACTGGCTGCAGCAGTTGAAGCAGCGCTTGCTATAGAACCTATAGCTCCTTTTTTCTTTTCCATAGTAGCTAACTTTTCTAAAGCTAAATTAGCTTTTAAACTTAATGTTTGTCCAGCTTGAATTAGTGCTGTAGCGGCTGTTATACCCTGCAAATATGTTTGAACTTGAGCCATATCCATTTGAGTTTCTAATCTTTTCTTTTCTTCTTCAGCTCTCTTTTCAGCTAACTGTGCGGATGTATCTTCTCCTGCAATCATCTTTCCTAAATCTGCAACACTTACTCCAATAGAATCTGCTAATGCTTTTCTCTGAATTACATTCATAGCCTCAAAGTCTGCTTGACTACCAACCTGATTCTTAACTTCTTCTGCTAATCCAGCTAAATCATTTGATAAAGCTAATTCTCTAGCTTTATCTAAGTTTATTTGTCTACCTAATAATACCGAAGCTTCCATTTGTTTTTCAATAGAAGACTCAAAGTCTAATAAGTTCTCAGCTATACCAGCTACTGTACTTAGATTTAATCCCAATTTTCTAGCAGATATAGCAGCTACTGCTAAGTTAGTACCACCATTTTTTGCAAATTTAGCAAATAATTCTGTGTCGCTAGCTATATCTTCTAATACTAATTTTGGAGCAACACCAGCTGCTTTAGCTAAATTACCAAATAGTTCTATGGTGTTTAGATTTGAATCTAATGTTCCACCTTGTATTATTTGTATAGACTTCGCTAATTTAGCAGCGCTATCTCCAGTTATACCTGTGAAGAGTGATAGTTGAGCAAAAGCGTTAGCAGTTGTCTGACTAAACTCACTTAGATTACCAAATTCTTGAGATATAGCTATAGCAAAGTTTTTTGTTTCACCAGCTCTCAATCCTAACTTTGTTAAACCAGATTCTGCTGCATTTACATTAGCTGATAACCTTAATGATTCTCCAACACTAGCACCTAATTCTTGTCTAAAATCTATAGCAGTACCAATTAAATCTTTAGCAAAACTAAAAGCTATGGCGGCTATACCAGCTTGAAGAGCTTTTGTTCTTAAAGTAGAATTTTGTATTAAGTCTCCAAACATCTCTGCTTTTTCTAATAAAGGTTTGAATCCATTTTCTATACTGGTAACATATTCAAACATTTCTGACATACCCTCTTCGTTGAGAGTATCCATACTTTTAGCTATTTGATTAACTTGTTTTTTGATAGCATTTTTGCCCTCTACACTCAAATTATCATATTGTTCTTGTGTAAGACCTGCTTTCTCTATTACTTTTGCTAATAGTTCTGGTCCTTCCATCCTGTCTAATGAATTAGCTTCAAAATCATTTATAACATCTAATTGTAAATCTCTAACAGCATTTAATCCTTTTATCGTATTTAATTTTCTTTTTCTTTCATCATCATTTAGTTTTTCGTTAGACCTTAAACTTTCTATTTCTTTTGCTTTTTGTGTTTGAAGTTCTTTGATTGTGGATTTATTTAGTACTTCAAGCTTTTGTAAAAGTTGTCCTTTTTGTGATTTTAAGAGTTTGTTTACATCTTTAGCTAAACTTCTAGCTTTGGCATCTGCTTTGTTTAATTCAGTTCTAAACTTCAGAGATTTTTTATCTTCTTCTGCCATCTCTTTCTTTAACTGAGTTATTTCTTCAAGCAGTTTCTTCTGATAAGGCAACCCTTTTTTTTGTCGCCTTTGATACTCTTTCTCTAAGTCATTAAGTTTTTGCTGATTTGATATGTCTTTTTGTGTTGCCATAGTTTATTAGAAACCTTTTTTTCCTAAAGCTTTAACATCTTTTTCTAACTCTTTGTTTATTTTTCTCAAGTCTTTAACTTTTTTAGCTAATCGAGGATTCTTCTTTAGCATCTCTTTTTCTTTAGATGATATAGTTCCCCTCATAACCTTAGTTAAAAAGTCTGTTACGAAGTTTTCATCTATCTTCATAAAATTCTCCATATGATTATTTTTTCGGTGGATTGATTCAATAATAAATATCAGATTATCTTATTTTTTGAATATAGGTGGGCTCGCTTTACTCTTCTTTCTTGATTTTTCTATAGCGTCAACTTCATCCTTATAATGTTTTTGAAGTCTTTTAAAGTAAAACTTTCTAAGGTAAACTGGCATATTGTATACATCAGAGAATGAGAACATTCCCTGCGAATTAAAACTTAACTCAAATAAGTGATTATGTAAATCTACTTTAAATTCTAATGGAAGGCCAAAGAAACGAAACGGTCATAGGGACCGTGAACTCCTTCTCATTTCCATCTGCGTCTATGTATGTTGATGACATATCCACATCAGGTGTTATTGATAAAGCATATTCTCTGAAAGCTATAGAATCTCTCGACAAAAACTCATTGTCTACAAAACTATTTATAGATGTTTTTTTGTTATCTCCATCTATTGATAGTATTTGATGTTTTAGTCTTGTTGTAGTTTCGTATCCTATACCATCTCCTATTTTTTTGTAACCCTCAATTTCTTTATCTATCTCAGATTCATCAGCTGAAGTAAGGAGTTTAAAGGTTATTTTTCTTTTAGTAGCTGGTAATTCAAATTCAAATTCATTAGCACCATTTGTGACTATACTTTCGTCTAAAGTTTTATCTTTTAACTTAGTTAAATCTACTGTAATTGGTTGTCCATCAACTTCTACTTCATAATCTTTTCCATATGCTAATATACGAGAAGCGATAAGAACAGCATTTTTATCTCCTACCAACAAACTATTAACATCTATAGACTTATCTACTACCAAAGCTTCAATTAACTTTTCAACAACTATACCCTTTTTAATTAGATTAGCTGATGTAAGAATATCCTCTTCTCTAGCCGTCATATATTTGATTTCTATTTTACCTGAAGATAGCGGGCTATCTTTTGGATACAATAATCCATTTGACGGCAGATCCACTACTTCCGTAGGGAACTTGACTTCTGCCATAACTGACTCCTATAATTTAGTTTTGAACTATAACTATTTTTTACCGAATTTTTCGGCAGCTGTAACACCCAATCCAACGACTGAGATATACATAAAGCAATCTAAGATTTTGTCTTTAACTTCAAAAGCCCAAAAAGTATCTGCACCCCAACTAGCAATCAACATAATGAAAGCAGCGAATCCAATTACTCTTTTAGACGAAATCTTAGCATCACTTGATAACATTTCTGATATAAAACTCATATTTTCCTCTTAGAATTGTAAGATAGCGTAATCGTATCTTAATGTTAATGTAATTTCTGCTGGTTCACTAACTGACCAATCCAAATCTCCAAAATTAGCAGATTGAATCATAGCTCCCTTTAGTGTCCACTCTTCAACTTTATCTCCAACAGGTCCTAATACATTAAAAGTAACATCTTTTTTATAAAAATCGGAGTAACCATCTCTACCAGTTACAGACTCTTTATGTAGTCTTACCCATTCCATAACTGCCTGAGCACCAGATGGTACTATAGGATCGTAAAGAGTTATATCTAAAGTTTCCCAAGCCCCTTTTCCTTTTACATACCTTTTAACATTTATGTGGTCTAATTCTATTTCCTCAAATGTTATGGTAGGGCGGTTTGCAGTTTTTATTAAATAAGCTGGAACGCCTTCAATGTACATAATGAACCTATTTTTTGTTTTAGGTTCAAACGGAGTGAACATTATTTCTGAAGGATCGATTAAGTCTGCCATTTCAGTTCTCCCATTAAGTGTTTAATTCTTTCATATATAAATATAAACAAAATGAAAAATCGATACAACTTATCACTCATTTATTTCATAGTTTTTTCATAGTTTTTTAAATAAAAAAAAAGGGGAGTATAATTACTCCCCTTAGTTTTTTACACCCCCTTTTTATTCGGGAAATGCAGCTCCAGTTGGTAATACTGTAAAGTCTAATACAATAAACTCTGCAGTTCTGGTAGGTTGGATAAATATCTGTCCAATCAACTGATTTCTGTCAATGACATCAGGTGTATTATTACTATCATCCATTACGACTTTGAATGCACTCAAACCACTATTAGCCTGAACTGATTCTAAGAACGGATTCACTATGTTTAGGAATCTGCTTCTTGTGGATGAATCGTTTTGTTCGAACACTAAGAATCTGCTTGAAGAAGCAATAAATTTCTTCAATCTGATAAGTAGTCTTCTTACATTGATTCTGTCCAAAGCGGATGGTTTAGCCTGTAGTGTCTTCTGTCCAAATACCACAATTCCTTGACCAGGAAAAGAAGCAATCGGATTGACTCTACCTTCATACAAAGTATCTCTATCTGTATGAGTTAGCTTTTTCTTAACCATTCTAGCACTTGCTAATCCACCTCTGTTCAATCCAGCAGGAGCAAACCATTCGTGAGCTACACTATCTGTGAAAGCAATCACACCTGGTATTACTACTGATGGTGGTACAAAAATCAAACCTCCGCCAATAGGATTCTCAATCTTAACCCAAGGATAGTATGTAGCTACATAGTTAGTATCTAACGCTTCAACATTAGAAACTGCTGTAGCAACATTATCATCGATATCAGAACCATCCATTACATAAAAAGCATCAGCTCTAGCTTCCATCTTTTCAATAGCGTGGTTACTAACTATCGGATGATGTTTATGTATAATACCTGGAGTTACCAACATATTAATATCATAATCATCTGGATTTGATATTGCGTTAATGGCTCTTTTGTAAGCTACTGAACCACTAGACACTACTGTTGAACAATCGAATCCACTAGTGTTAGTTGATGAAATAGAAGTACCAGTAGCTTTTGAAGCAGCTGGGTTGATTCCATCAAATCCGTGTTGCATTGGAACAGTGTACTTTAACTGTTCTACAGAAGAAGATATCGTTAGGAAAGATGAAGAAACTGTGAAGTTAGTAAAGTTACTAAATTCAAATGAACTAGTATCTCCATATCCGTTCATATCTTCCAAAGCAAATGCCACATTCTGTCCTGCCGTTTCACTCTTTGGAATCGGAGATAGGTAAGCATAATTACCGAGAAGTTCATTCGCTGGGTAGTCAGGATGTAATTTAACACCATATGGCAGATTACCTTTGTATGTACTCGAATTTGTCTTACCACCATCGATGGTTTGTGAAAAACCAAAAGATGCAGATGGAACTATACCAGCCGAAGTTGGTACAGGATCTAATACAGCAGCGTGACCCATAGGTTGTAAGTTAGGATTACTCTTAAATAAATCCTCTTTATAATCACCGATTCTAATATATTGTGAAAGATTAGGATAATCACCGTACTCTGTTATTTCACCATTGTTATTCACAGTCTGAAACATATCACCAATTACTTTTACAATATAATTTGATGAATCTGGATCTAAATTCAAACCACTATATGTTTCTATTGGAGCACTTCCACCAGTTTTCCAAACTGAAAGTCCGAATTGTGCAAATACTGGACTTGAGTTAGAACTTTGTGGTCTTTTCACATCCCTTATCACAACATAAAATTGATTTGTATCGTTACCTTGAGCTCTTGCGTAAACTCTGAAGAGGTTTGTTCCACTACCGCCTATTTTTTGTGATTGTATAAAAGGTGTTCTAGACGAAGCTCCATCTGAGTTACCAGTTATAGTTGATATGTAGTTTCCATCTGAAGTATCTACTGTTTCTGTACCAGTAGAGAAATCATAAGAAACACTCTCAATTGACATCGAAGCGTTAGCAAGAATTGTAGTTCCAGATACTACCGAAGCACTAACAGCACTTTCGAAGAATTTGTACATATAAGCTGGTGCTTCTGTACTACCTATAGATTGAGCTTGTGCTGAATCAGGTATTTGTCTACCAATATAATTTGCAGATACTGCGTCATTATTTCCTGTAGCAGAACCCTGCGATTCTATTGTCAAATTAGACAAACTAGCGGTTGCGTTCGCACCATTTATAGTAAGGTTAAAGTTAGTAGCTTTTGCTTCATCGTGATTTACAGAACCACTTATAGAACCCAAACCATTTGAGTTCTTAACTGATGGTAAAAATGATGCTACGACAAGCTTTCCAGCTGAACCACTTGCTAATAAGTTAAAACCTGTTGTTGTATATCCGCCAAGGTAACCAACTCTAACTATGGTTACAGTACCAGCGGATCTTAAATATTCTCTAACAGTAAAAGGTGTATAGTAATTTATATCATACCCACCAAAAATTTGCTGATATTCCTCAAAACTTCTTACTATTGTAGGTACAAAAGCTGGACCTTGTTTAGTTGGTCCGACAATTGCTGCTCCTATTTCAGAAATTCCTTGAGGAAGAAAAGATAAATCTTTTTCTCGGGTAAATACACCAGGACTGACTATTCTCTCTGCCATATTTGTTCTCCTTAAAGGTGTTTAAATTGTTTAGAAATTGTTGTATATAAATATATGTCTAATTTCTGAAAACAACGTGTGTTTGTAATATTTTTTACTTTTCTTCGGAATTTTCTTCAACATTCTGTTGAGGAGATGGTGTAAAAACACCAGTACTAGCATCTAAACTACCAGGTCCATATTTTTTAGAAAGAGTATCTACCAATTCTCTTTCTTTTTTCTGATTCTCTGTATATTGTGTGTTTAAATCTAATTCTGATTGTTCTAAAGCATCAGCTTGTTGACTGTTCAGTAACTTCTGAACTGACAATTTACCCATAACTTCCTGAATACCTCTATAAGTATCGCTTAGATCCTTTAGATTTTTCAGTTCCTCATCTGTGAATTTTATTTCTTCCATTGTATAACTCCTTATTAATTATATAATATATATTAACTAAATATCCCAAAATGTATTTTATGGCCAACTAAAATTGTCTTTATCTTCCCATTTATCAACATTTGTTATGCCACCACGATACTTATTTGGATGTCTTTCATCTATGTAAGATGGACTGTGAAAACCAAATTGTCCATCCCATTCATCACCTCTTTTTTCATTAGCTTCAAAAGAAAAATCAGCAGCTAATTCTTCAGGTGCAAACTTTATTCCATTATCTTCTAAGTATTTTCTATTTATTCTACATATAGCATCATCATCTGATGGATATAAATCTATAACTTCATCTTTTTGTATAAAGTCTAACATCTTCTTACTTATCAAACTAAATCCAGCATTACCTACATTGTTTTCTTCATACCACCACGGAGCTCCAATATAATCATACTTTAGAAACTCATCTTTCCAAGCTTTTGGATTGAGAATAAACCCATCAAACTCTATATGTAATATGTAATCTGTTTGAATGTATGAGTTCATTTTTTTCCACATAAAATGTATAACATCAAAATTAGATTGACAATGTGGTATCTTTACTATGTCATCATTATCTTTATTCATAGATGTAAAAAATTTTACATCTGCAAAGTCTGCGTATGTGGTTGATATGTCTATCGCTTTTAAAGCTCTTTCATAATCAATACAATCTATTACAACCAATGTAACATTACTCAAATCTAATTTTTCTTTCTCATACCAACTATTCTTTCCGTGATTATACAAATGTCTGTTTGGATACTTTTTTATAATCTGTTGTAGGCTTTTATCTCTTATGAGAATAGATTCATTTGTAGGAATTTCATCATCGTATGTTCCTTGCCAAGTAGATTCAATTCCAAAATGAGTACAACCACCTGGATAACAAGCTACAAAACCATCCAATTCTAATTTACCACCACTAGCTTCGTGCCACCATTGTACCCACCAATCTAAACCAGCAAACCAAGCACAATAATCTTTATCCGTTTTGGTTTCTGAATATAGATTTTCATCTATAGGAAGCATTTCAAACATATGTTCTTTAGTTAACATCATATTACCAGCTCTCGCAGTATTTCTGTAAATCCAACTTCCATCTTTTTTTATTATATCGTGTTCTGGAGAATTATAAAAAGTGGATATTTTTACACCCTCTTCTTCTAACTTATCACATAATATTGTTAGTGGTTCGTGATATTCGTTGTCTTGGTCTGAGAACATAATAAATTCACAATTGTCAAAGAAACCGCTTTCCCATACTTTATTAGTAGCACCCCTTTGTCCTAAATTTTTATCTAAATCTAATAATGTTATATCGTTGTAACCTTTACATATGTCTACAGCTTTTTGTTTAGAATCTTTATCATCTGATTGTTCAACCACACATATTTTGTCGTCTAAATCCATTACTTTTAGTAATGAATCCAAAGTTCTTTTTAAATACTCAGGCTTATTGTAACTGAGAATTTGTATAGCAACACGAGTTTTGTTACTACCCTTTCCCCAAATATGAAATCCACCACTAAAAGATTCGTGCTTTACAAATACTCCATTTGGTTCTTTGTAACCACTTTTATGCAATTTCAAAATTCCATACTTCCAATACTTTGTTCTGAATCCTAATATGTGTTTTACTATTTCTTCAGAAGTAAGTTCTTCTATCTCCACATCTTTATCAACTATTCCATTAAATTCTTCTAATTGATTTTTTGAGTGAATTACAGGATTCTTCCAACTATCGTAAATTATATCATAATTGTCTATCAAACCAATAGGTTGTTTAGTGTGCTGTTTGTAACTTATAGAGTTATAGTGAGACTCTACTTCTTTATTTTCAATTCTCCAATTGTCTACTAAGTTTCCAAATCTTGGCGAAGTTTTTATTGGAAAAGTTCCTAAGTCATATCTAGCATACAAATTTTGTATTGGTTCATTTTGTTCATTTGATGGTTCTACATATGTATTGTCTGATACTCCTGTAGGATCTATAGGACCAGAATTGTATTTTTCTGTAAAAGTGGTGATAGCACCTAAATCTATTTGTAAACCCTCCCCTTTGAAATGACCTTCATTAAATTCAGATGAGGCTATGAATAACTTACAACCAGTTATTTTTTTGAAGTGTATAGACCATCTTAAAAATTCAACGGCTTCATTCCAATCATCTGTACAGAAAACCATCTGTACATTTTTTCCTCTTACATCATACTCTACTTCTTCTAAAAATTTAAAAATTCCATTTTCTAAATAGTAAGCTTTAACTACCCACTCAGCGTGCCATTGAATCCACAGACTATACCAACCACCTTTACCAACTACTGAACCAGACTCTATATACTGAAGTTTTCCGTTCTCTCTTCTTATAAAGAAATCAAAGTACAAAGTTTTAGCTTTATCTGATGTGTGTTGTACACGAATCTTTGGGTCTTTAAATATTCTAATATGTTTACTCATTTTCACTCCAATATAGATTATCGCCTAAGACTAAATAGTCTACAGTACCATCTCTAAGATGATTCAATGGTTGGTCTAAGTGAAATATTATTGGTTCACCGTGTCCATTGAAAGATGTGTTTAGTAAAGCTGGTATCTTAGAAATCTTAAAATACTCATTTAGAATATCATAGAAAAATTTGTTTCTTTCTTTGTAAACTAATTGTGGTCTTAAAGTGTTGTCTACTCTATGAACAACTGCTGGTATTTTATCAGCCCATTCTTCTTTTATTGTGTAACACAATGTCATAAACTCTGCTGTCATTTTAGATTTAGTATTCAGACATATATTATCTATCTCATCGCCTAAGATTATTGGAGCAAATGGCATTATCTCGTGTCTCTTCAATCTCTCATTTAGTTTTTCGTGCATCTCTTTATCAGTAGCTCTAACTAGAATACTTCTAGCACCCAATGCTCTAGGCCCGTGTTCTATCTTACCACGAAAACATCCTATGATATTACCATCATCTAATAGCTTAGCTACTTTTTTAGGGTTGAATTTTTCTTTTTTGAAATTATAATTCTTTAATTCTTCTGAAATTTCTTCTTCTGAATATTCATTACCTAAAAATACATTTTCAAACCTTTTAGTTTTCCATTCATTCAACTCAGCTGACTTCTTCAAAGCTGCGCCTAATGCTAATCCACTATCTCCCATTGGCGGATAAACATACAATTCATCAACCCAATCTAATTCATTTATCTTTTGATTCATTTTTACATTAGCAAATATACCACCAGCTACAGCTATCTTTTTATATTCTGGATATAGTTTGTGTAAGTCATCTAAATACTGTAAGAAACAATCTTCAACTAATTTCTGTAAATTAAAAGCCCAATCAGCTCTAATACTAAAATCTTCAGACCAATTAAGAATACTATTAGTCATTTCTTCAAAAAAGAATTGTACTTTTTTAGAATTTCCCATCGGACCAAAATTCAAATCACCTTCGTAATACAAAAGTTGTTTCAACATATTGTAAATATTTATATCATAATTTCCGTGTCCAGCCATACCCATCAACTTACCTTCATCTTTCAACGGAATCCAATTAGCTCCTTTTGGAGCAAAATATTTTGTTGCTACTCCGTAAAACTCACCAATAGATCCTGTACCTCTCATTTGTTTGTGTACTAATTCTAATTTGTTATCTTCTCCTAAGTAAACTCTACCAACAACAGTAGAACCACTACCATCGTGTGTTACAACCAATGTTTTTTCTTCAAAGCCTGATGTATAGTAAGCACCAGCTGCGTGACATAAGTGATGTGGATATGTAACAATCTTTCTTCTTATTTCATCTGATTTGTATCTATCAAAGTCTGGCTCTGCTACTTCGGGTATACAAATGTAATCAGCGTCTTCTAATTTATATCCTAAATTTTCTATATAGTCTAAAGAGAATACGGGATAAACACCTGTTAGGTAAGCAGATTTAGTCTTTCTGATTCTCTCTTCTTCAATAACACATTTTATCTCACCATCTTCCATATAAGCTACTGTAGAATCGTGAGCGTGACCTATTATACCAAATACCTTACTCATAATTTATATTCCGAATTTATTCTTACTGCTTGATTGTATATTTTCATATCTTCTTTATTTAATTCTTCTATTATGTTTCTATCTATATCATCCGTTGAATATAAATGTTTTCTTTGATTCTTTATCTTTATTATATATTCATCATCAGCTGATGAGTCATCAAAAAAAGAAACATTTCTAGGCCCAATCGGTATTTCTATGTTGAACATCTTCTCAAACTTTTTAAGACTATCTTTGTAATTTTCTGTAATTCCTATAAAATCTAATTCGTAAATTTTATCACCTACATAATCTGAATAAATATTTCTATTGTAACTCATTTCACAATACTCATACAAACTCATATCCTCTTCTATAAGTTTTTTACGAACAGGATCGTTTATCTCTTCCAAACTAACATTTTCAGCTGACATCTTATCATAAAAATATTGAGATATAACTCTATCTATTGGATTTCTAAACCAATTTACAAATTTGTATCCTCTACTTTTTAAGTCTAAATGTTTTTGTATAGTAAAGTGACCTATTACGCATTTGTAATCTGAAGTGTTTACTGTTGGCTTTACTTCATAATTATTCCATTGTGGATGGTCTCCATAATCTTCATAGATAATAGTTTCATTATCTTTTATAAAACAATTCTCATCGTAAAGAACTTTGTCAATTATTTTTTTGTGGCTCAAATCAATACCATATATAGACCAAAGAACATTTCTAAAAAGATTACCACCAGTTCTAGGAATGTGTTGAAATACAAATTTGTTGTCTTCTACTTCATTACTTTTAAAAGTCATCTTCTGAGGATGTACTGAAGTCCACAACTCTGAGTGTTCATAATAATCCCATAATCTACTATCATTAAAAGGATATATTTTATCTTCTAATGCCATATCTATGGTTTTTTCTGATAAAGTAGGACATCTCGGAGAACCATCTTCATCTAATGTTAAATGTGGAGTGTCAGGATACAACCATCCTAAATGTGCTATAGTATCGTTGTAAGCTTTATCTGAACTTACATCTCCGTCTTCATATTCTTTAGGAAAAAATGGATTGAATTTTTTGGCTCTACTCCAATATTTTTCATCGTAAGGTGTAACCTCTGATGAATTGGTTACAGTAAGTAAGGGTAAAACGACTTTTTCAGAGTGTAAACCGGCTAACTTTTCACCAATTATTTGTTTTTTGGGTAGGATACCAACCATCTTTAGTCCTAAACCTTTTGCTATATGATACACACTATTTTGAGCACCTATGTATATAGGAAACTCTGCTACAAAATCTATCAACTTATCTCTCGAAACATTTAGAACGTGTTGGTTAGCAGATTTTATTAAATAGTCATCAGACAAAGCTAATTGCACAACCCTATATTTTTTTGTTAGATGTTGTACTATTTTTTCTAATGTTTCATTTTGTGTTACTCTTCCACCTGTTTTACTATTTAAAGTGAAAAGTATACTATTTTCTCTCTTTTTAATATGAGCAGAAGCATATAATTTAGGTGTATAGAAAGGAGAAGTTAATCCCCAAGCATTAGAGCATCTTTGAATAGTAGTTCCAAAAGTTCCCATTGAACCCCATTTATAATCAAATTCGTGAGTACCATCAACATAAGGATTGTGTTGAAATACATCAATAAACCATTCAGGTATAAAAACTTTAGCACCTCTCCAACCATAGTACATTTTTATAAGCTCTGGAAGTCTAGTATATGGAATACAATCACCAAAAGAAACGCCTCTATCAGGTCTGTAAGGAACTGATGTTTCGGGATGTCCAATAAAAAATTCCCAAGCATCTGGTATATGAACATTTGGATGTTCGAAATCAATTATTTCTTTTTTGAAATCATCAACTTTCCAAAAGGATTTTGTTTCATCAATATAGTCGTATAACTCTAAAAAGTTTTTAGGTGGTTTTGCTATATAGTTCATACAATATTAGGTAAATGATTTGGTTTTCTAAGAACATCAGGAGTTTTTTTGATTAAAAAGTTTTCTATAACTAAATAATCAATATTATTTTTAAGACTACACTTTACAGCATCAAATGGTCTTTCAACTATAGGTTCTCCTGCTTCGTTAAAAGATGTATTTAGTATAACTGGTATTTCAGATAATCTACCAAACTCTCTGATAACATCATAATATCTAGTATTGGTTTCTCTTCTCACAGTCTGTAATCTAGCACTACCATCCACATGCGTTATTGATGGCAATTTTTCTTTGTACTCTTCTTTTACTTGCGCTATCAACAACATATATGGGCTTTCTGTTGTATGTTCAAAAAATCTATGAGCGTCTTCAACAGTACAAGCAGGAGCAAATGGTCTATACCATTCTCTATGTTTTACTCTATCATTTATTATATCTTGCATATCGGGATGAGTTGGGTCTCCTAAAATACTACGATGTCCTAATGCTCGAGGACCCATTTCACTACCACCTTGAAACCAACCAACTACTTTTCCATCGTGAATAAACCTTGCAACTTTTTGAGAAAGCTCAACTTCATCTTCTATCTTTTCATATTCAATATTGTCAAATAACTTTAAGTCAGCTAATATTTCTTCTTCAGAATATTCCTTACCCATAAAAACTTCTATTTCTCTGTTACTAAGATTTACCTTACCTTTATCGGGATGAAAATTATAATATCCATAGAAAGCAGTTCCAATAGATATACCACCATCATCAGAAGCTGGAACATAAAAATGGTCTTTAAATAGATTCAAATCAACTATCTTTTGATTAGCAACAGAATTTAAAAAACATCCACCTGAACCAGTCAAATATTTTACATCAGAAATCATAGAAGCTTTTTTAGCTAAAAACAATATCATTTTTTCAAAACTATGTTGTACCCACCAAGCCCAATCAGCTTTTGTTTGAAAATCCATATGGCTTATATTAGATTCTAGAAATTTAGGTCTTTCTGAATTTATATACCAAATTGGATTATCATAGTAACCATCTTCAGATTTAGGTATCATTTGTTTATCAACATCATTGTGATGCACCCTTATAAAGTAATCTCCTGCTTTAGGATCGTCATCAATGTAAACATTTGATATTGGTTCATATTCTTTGAGAGCTTCTTCTCTTCTACCATATGGAGCTAATCCCATAAGTTTTCCTGCATCATACAAGCCATCCATACCAATGTAGTTACAACCTATAGCATAAAACTCACCGAGAGATTGTCCTAATAACGGCCATAATTCTCTAGACATTGGAAATGGTTTGTAAGCAGAATATATCTTTGTAAATTTTCCTTTCTTTACTTCATAAATACTAGTGGCTTCAACACACTTTTCCAATGGAAACTTTTTCATATGTGCTATAGGATTATTAGTATAGTTTTCCAATACATACTTATAGTTTGATTCACCACCAGCATCAACGACAATATTAATTGATTCTTCAAATCCGCTTGAATAGTGAGCTGAATATGCATGTGCTAAGTGATGAGTACAATAATTCAATCTGTCTTTTGGTAAATCATAACCATTACTCCTTAATCTGTTAGCCCAATCACCATCAGGGTTCATCATCAACTCTGGCTGTAATCCTATACCATTCCAAACAACTCTTTCTAAATCTTTTTTAGTTATATTGGCGTAATCTAAACAATAATCCATAGCAGCCCACGGAAAATCGTCATTACCCTCATCGTGTTTTATCCTACTTATTCTTTCTAAATTAATAGAAACAAATACTCTACCATCTTTAACTAATGTTGCACCAGCATCGTGACCTATATTAACGCCTAAAATCCATCTATTTTCTGATTTTACTTTAACTTTGTTTTTTTCTAACATAGACTCTATTCCCTCTATAACCATTTCAGCAGTTATTTTTTTAGTACACTCAAATTGCCTATCTGTACCTTTATGTTCTGGACAAAAGTTCCAATCACCTGGAGCAAAACCATCTCTATGCCAACAACCTGTACAAACACTTTTGTCATTTTCTAAATTAATATGTTTAACATTATCAATAGGATTATACCAAGAATAATTATGTCCGTGTATTAAAATTACAGGAACTCCTACAGACCAAGCAACCCAACTTAAACCAGAACTTATTCCTAAAAATAGTTCTGAATATTTCAAATCTGCTATTCTTTCTTCTATTGGTATATCCCATCCCGATTTATCAATTACGCCCTTCGGAACTTTGTTATTCATATAACCATTAGGTTCTCTAGATAAATATAAAACTTTATACCCAATATTCAAAAAATAATCAACTATTTTTTGCCAACCATCTTCATTATTCCACATCTTTAACTGAGCACTACCATATGGAGCTATACAAACATACTTTCCCTTTACTCTTTCTTTTGGTTCATATTTTGATAAATCTATATTCGCTCTTATCTCTTTATGTTCTAAACCTAAAATATCACTAGCTGTTTTAGCCATTGATGTTTCTAATAAACTATTTTTATTATGAGTATTGACAAACTCATAATGTGGTTCATCATTCTTGTAACCAAATACACCAACTTCATATGTAGCGTAAAACTCTTCGTCAGGCCATTCAGAACCCTCTTTCCAAAATTCAAAATCATATGTGTGTTCAAATATTTCAGGAAAAGTACTTCCACAGAATATCTCACAATTATGTTTTTTTCTAAACTCTTCTACATAAGGAATCCAACAAAAATTATCACCTAACATACTACTAGACAATCTTACAAAAACTTTTTTACCTTCCAAATCTAATTTATGTGTAAATACTAAATTATCCTCTTTATAAACTCTTATTGTCCATTCAATATACCATTTTGTAGGAACAAAAGCAGTCTTACCAAGACTATCTATATTAGCA
>Ga0213858_10000212_pt1 | contig 28640 bp, 40 predicted proteins | sample PICome_FD_160122 | JGI IMG/M metagenome (GOLD analysis project Ga0213858, IMG submission 160122) | Coastal seawater microbial communities near Pivers Island, North Carolina, United States - PICO245 | ecosystem: Environmental > Aquatic > Marine > Coastal | place: USA: North Carolina | collected... | reverse complement strand
TGTTCTTTGATTGGTGGGAACTCGTACAAGAGTTAAAACCTAAGTATATCTTTCTTGAGAATGTCAGAATGAAAGAGGAATACAAAAAGCAAATCTCAGAAATACTAGGCTTTGAACCAACAGCTATCAACAGTTCTTTAGTATCAGCACAAAACAGATACAGGCTCTATTGGTTTGGCATTAGAGATGGAGACACATATAAAGCCATACCTATTAGCCAACCTGAGGACAGGGGCATTGTCTTGGCTGATATATTAGAACAAGGTTTAGACGATAGTTGGACACTCTCAGACCAAGCACAAGAGAGAGCTAGGAACAACCCACGTAGCAGAGCTTTTACACCTGATCAGGATAAGTCAGGAGCTTTACTATCCAATCAGTACAAACAGTCTACTGACAGTCTTTACGCTGTTGCTGATGGCTGTATACAAGTAGGAGAGACAGCAGAGATAAAAGGCTATGATATTATCAAGCGTGTTTATTCTCCTGAGGGTAAAGCTCCAACACTAACAACTATGCAAGGTGGTCACAGAGAGCCTAAGGTAGCAACAACAGATCCTAAGGGGGGACGTATAGTTAACAGGCGCAAGATTGATGGAGTGAGGAAAGACAACCAACTAGACTTACCTTTAAAGCCTTACCTAGAGAGTAGAGGGGACGATAAAAGTAATTGTCTAACAACTGTTCAGAAAGATAATGTACTTATCTACCAACAGCCTAGAGGTTGGAATAAGGGTGGCTTTAAGGCTAAGGATGGCAAAACTCCATCACTCACCACAAGCTCATGGGAACATAACAACCATCTAGTATCTCCTATCAGAGACAAGTCCAAGGCTGTTAGAGTTGGGGGACGAGGTAGCTATGACAGGCATGAATGGGATAGTGTTGATGAACTACATTGGAGAAAGCTCACACCAAAGGAATGTGCTAGACTTCAGACTGTTCCTGACAACCATTGTATCATGGGCGATTTTGATGGAGTGGTTAAGCCTATCTCAAAGTCTCAGCAATACAAGATGCTAGGCAATGGGTGGACTATAGATGTTATAGCTCACATACTAGAGGGTATGAAGTGAGACTAATAATTTACACAACAATGGTATATGCAATGCGATTAGACGAATGGGTTTTATACCTCTCACTCTATGCGTATTACATTTATCAGATTAATTATGGAGGTTAGAATGTATAAAGAAAGTGGTCACGGACTATCTATTTTTATATTGCTCGTTGGAGCGTGTTATGTTTTAGATCAACTAGTAAGATGGTATTTTCAATTTTAAATTAAAAGGAGAACGAAATGTTATTAAATAGAAAAATGGTAAAAGACCTTAGAGCAATATTAGATGATGCTCTTAACGATAATGAAAGTCTTGAACAGTTTATTGTTGAGGTTGGTAGTGCTAATTTCAACGATACTGAGGTGACGTTTAAAGTTAACCTTAGAATGAAAGGTGCTAAGTCTCAGAGTGAGAAAGACCTAGAGGACTTTGCTAGTATAGATGGGTTAGACCTCACCAAGGTTGCTACACTAGATGGCAAAGAGTTTAAGCTGTCAGGGTTTAGACGCAAGGCTAGGACTAAGCCTTACCTTATTCAAGACCTAAAGAATGGAGGTGAGTACATCATTACAACTGATACAGCCAAGAGATACTTTGGGAAAGGAGGATCAGAATGACCAATCCCATTGAAGATGTAGGTATAACTCTAGGCTTAGATTTTAATGAAAAAGAAAAAACTTTTATTAATAAAGCAATAAGGAGAATTCTAGTAGAAGATTGGGCTTACCTATGTGAGGACGAGGATATTGATATCTTAGACAACTTTAGGTGGAGTATGACAGTAGAGTTTGAACGAACAGTAAGAGAGTGTGTAGATATGACAATGAGTAAAGAAAAGCTGAGGGCGAGTTAAGTATGCCTAAGACGATCTACAAAAAGACTAAACAGTCTAAGCCACGCAACCCAATGTTTGTACGCAAGGCAACCATGACCATCAACGACAAGAGGGAAAAGGTTGCCAAGCGTAGGCATGAGCATGAAATTTTTCAAGCAAAACTATTAAGAAAGGAACTAAAAAATGAAGACAATTAAGATAGAACCAAAAGACAGAATAGAACTACTCAGGTATGTTAATGTACTGAGAGAGTTTAACTGTAACACGTCAGAGAAAATACCTGTCTACTATGAACACATTTGTGAGATAGAAACTCTTATGTATAGACTAGCAAATCTATTAGAGTTTGAACAACAACATAGAGGTGGTTGGTATAGTGACTATCTACTTAAAGAAGATTTACCAAAGGAAAAAAATAATGAATGAGCGACAAGTTAAGTGGGCAATACTCTTCACACCTTTTGAGGAAGAGGATACTGAGTACGTGAAGGAAGGGTGTGGTGCTATGTGGACACAAGACAGTCCTGTCAAAGTTTTTGACACTTACGGAGAAGCACAGAAGGAATGTGCCAAGTGGAACACAGGCGAGATAGTACGATATGATAGCCCTGATGAAGACTTTGTTTTGTACAAAGATTGGAAACCAAAGGAGCAGAAAGATGAATGATAAAGTAAAAGAGGAGGCACTAAAGCAAGCACAAGAGGCTTACATAATATTCCATAAATTTCTAAAATACTTTGGATATACTATGTTGTTTCTGATATTCTTGCTGTACCTAAACGATTTCTTCAATGACCCTACAGCGAGTAGGCATTTACCTGAGGAGATAGCAGATCAGTATGACCCAAAAGGTCTTAACAAAAAGAAAGGAATATAAAGATGAAACCATATCATAACGAGGGATTCGGCAAAGCTTTCTTTGTAGTCTTCCTTCTGCTCATACCCTTACCCATACTAGGACTATGGTTAGTGGATGGAAAAGATTGGTCTGACAGATTTGCAGCAAAATATTTTTCGCCTTGGCAATCGGAATGTTGGGAAACAGCCAAGCATGAACGAGTATGCAAGTCAGATAACAACTGTAAATTTTGGAGGAACTTTTGCCATGAAGAATGATAATAATAATAATGAGGAAGGACTAGCACTATTGTTTATCCTATTCTTTTTGATTACCATGACTATGGGATTGAACGCATTTGTTCAACTTATCCTATGAGTAAGTGGGCATATATAATAATAAAGGTTGAACATGATGCACCCAACACAGAGGTCGTTGCGAGAGAATGTGATTGGGACATAGAACACGACACCATTATTGACGCAAAGATAGTGGGTTACGTAGAGCATGACCCTGAGTTTGACTATGAAGTATTACATTAAAGGAGGTAGCTATGAAAGGAAGAGATGGCACAATATTGTTAGACGAGGAGTTTGATGATACAGAAGAACACGACACATATATTATAGAAGAATTTAAGGAGATAGCTGATGTTCTTAGAAACAGCACTGATGTGCATGGCAGTTAACATCTACCATGAGGCAGGCAATCAATCGATGATAGGACAAATGGCTGTAGGGCAAGTAGTTCTTAATCGTGTAGCCGACAATAGATTTCCTGATACAGTATGCGAGGTAGTGAAAGAGGCTGTGACGTACAAGAACTCAAACAAGCCTGTGCGTTGGAAGTGTCAGTTCACTTGGTTTTGTGATGGCAAGAAAGACGAACCGAACTTTGAGAGTAAAACGTGGAGTCTAGCATTAGAACACGCATCCATTTTATTAACCAAGACTATCACTCTTGACATAACAGAAGGGGCAACACACTACCACGCAACCTACGTAAGACCTGCGTGGGCTAAGACTAAAACGAGAACGACTAGAATTGATAGACATATATTTTATAGATGGGAGAAATGATATGACAGAACTATTTTTAGGATTTGCAGCATTTGTTTTTGTGGAGCAAAACAAAGAGTTTATACATCAAGCTAGAGAGAACAAACAGAACGGATATGTTTGGGAACTAGACCCTGGTTTTGTGAGTAAAGACGCTCTTGCCATTGCTTTTGAAGGCAACGGAGAGAGGGCTGTAATGTGGCGACAAAAGAAAGTAGTGGAGGTTAGAATACCTTTACGTAAACCAAAGGAGATGAAGTGATGGGATACCTTTTCTTATTAATACTATATGTTATAATTATTCTTTGTGTATGGATGATGAATGATGACTATAAAAACATTTGATGATCTTGTTGCCTACTACAGGACGACACCACAGTTCCTTTCACTACGATTAAGAACCCAAAGAGACTACGATTACTGTATTGATAGGGCTGTAGGGACGTTTTTCAGCCCCAAAGTTACGATGGGTCGCACTAATCTAGGGAAGATTGGCGTGTCTGAGTGCAAAAAAGCGTACCAAGAGTGGCTAAAACGTGGAGTTAGGACAGCAAACATGACAGCTACAGTTAGTTCTGTTCTCTTTAATACAGCCGTAGAACTAGAGTTGATACCTAACAACCCAATGAAGCACGTTACCAAGATGCAGACACAACCAAGGAAGGTTATGTGGACGGAGGATCAAGTTCGATTGTTCTTGGATACAGCTTATGGAGAATATAAGTGGAGAAGTATAGGACTGATAGTGCATATGGCTTATAGTTTTGCACAGAGGATAGGCGACATGCGAACCTTGGAGTGGAGCAATATAAACTTTGAGGAACGCAGACTTGACTTGGAGCAGTCTAAGAAGAGAGCAGAAGTCCATTTGCCTATTAAGGAGAGCATGCACAAAATGTTGGAGCAACAGCGTAAAGACTTTGGCTTTCAAAAGTATGTTGCCCCACATCCTTACCCTAGAAGTGGACGTTACGCTATATACAGCGACATAGACATTGGTATACAGGTGAATCAGGTCAAGAAGGTGGCAGGACTACCCAAAGATTTAACAGCAATGGACATGAGAAGGACAGCTATAACAGAAATGGTTGAAGCAGGTGTGGATACTACTCAAATTATGGCTGTATCAGGACACAACAGTCCTAACTCAATGCGTCCTTACATAAAACATACATACAAATCGGCTACAAATGCCTTAAATAGAAGAGAGGAGAGTAAAAATGATCAACAAACCTACTAATGACTTCATAAGCAGGCTAGATGGTAAAGAGGGTGAAACTATCACTATAGATTGCCCCATATGTGACGGAGTAAAGAAGTTTACAGCTACCAATAAAGACGGATTGATACTGTATAATTGCTACAGAAACAGTTGTGACGTTAAAGGAGCAACACTAACTCCGATGTTGGTGGAAACTATTAAGAATAAAATACAGGGTATAGAAGAAACGGTAGAGCCTAAGAAGTTTGAGATGCCTGAGTACATAACGGATGGTAACAATGCCTACGTGCAGAGATTTAAAAGACGTTGGGATTTAAACATAGAGTTGCTGTACGATTGTAAAAGTCAAAGGGCTGTATTTCCTATATACAAGAATGGTAGAGTTATTGATGCCATAGGTAGGGCTTTGTATAATGCACAGCCTAAGTGGTATAAGTACGGAGGGGCGGCAAAATATTATTCGTATTGTATCAAGCCTAGTAAAAGTATAGCTGTCGTTGTTGAAGACGTTGTGTCAGCAACAGTTATTGGAGAAACATTTATAGGTGTTACAGGAGTAGCTCTGTTAGGAACAAACTTATTAAAAGAACACAAAGAATATCTTGATATTTTTGATAAAGTTATTGTAGCACTTGATCCTGACGCAGTAGGAAAGACTATAGAATATACCAAAGAGTTAAAAAGTTACTGTGATCCTTCAGAAGTTTATGGACTACAGATCGAAGATGATTTAAAATACAAACGTGAGAATGATTTTAACAAGCTTAGAGAAATGGTACAGTTAAATGGATGATGAACAGCTAGAACTTTTTGTTGTTAAAAAAACAAAAGGTTTGAAGGATCATAAATTCTGCCCCAAATGCAACAAGGAGAAGCATGTTTCTTGTTTCACATTCAGAGAACCTAAAGTAGGAAAGGCTTACCGAACTGAGTGCAAAGAGTGTGAGAATAAGAAACAGGCTATACGTACACAGCTTATGAGAGAGAATCCAAAACCGATTGATCCTGAGTATAGGTGTCCTATCTGTAATAAAACAGAAGAGGTGCTAAAGGAATACGATAGGTGGAACGACAGGTCAGTTTGGGTGCTAGATCATAGCCATGAAACTAACACATTTAGAGGTTGGATATGCAATGGGTGCAACATAGGGTTAGGTAGGTTTAACGATAATGTGAACCTACTAGAAGAAGCTATAAAATATTTACAAGAGAGGTCAGAAAAATGATAGAACTAGCACTAATAAGAAGTTTAATGCAGAAAGATTTTTACGATGAGCATAAGGGAAGTCGATGCCCTGATAGATTGTTTAGTAAAGATGTTAGAAAGATTAAGGGTACACTAGATCAAGCTATGGGTAAGCATGAGAGAAACTTATCTCTTACGGAACTACAAGCCTTGTTCTTTTCTGACAATGGCACTATGACTTCAGCCAACAAAACATCTTACGAGGTTCTCTTCAATAAGTTATCAAAAGAAGAACCAATGAATAACGATATAGCGAAAGAAGTTTTATCTAAACTGTTTCAACAAATGGTTGGTGAGGAGATAGCTAATCTTGGCTTTGACTATGTGAATGGAACTAAAAGTAATCTTGAGCCACTACGCAACATACTAGATAGCTATCAGGATGACTTCACTCCTAGTTTTAAGTTTGAAGGTGACGACATTAGCTTTGACACATTGGTTGACCACTTGAATGTTAAGTATCAATGGAAGTTTAACATACCATCTCTCGCTAGGCGAGTGGAGGGGCTGAGTGGGGGACACTTTGTTATTGTAGGGGCTAGACCTAATACAGGTAAGACTTCCTTTCACGCTAGTATTATAGCATCGGAGGGTGGCTTTATAGACCAAGGGGCTAAGTGTGTGGTGTTATGCAATGAAGAAGCATACAAGAGAGTTGGCTTACGCTACCTGTACTGTAAATCTAATATGTCAAGTGAACAAGTATTAGAGAATAGAAAGGTGGCACTTAGTCGATACGAGCCTGTAAAACAGTTGTTATCTATTAAAGATGCAACGGATAAAAGAATGGACTACGTGGAGCAACTAGCCAAGAGCGTTAATCCTGACATCATAGTGCTTGATATGGGTGATAAGTTTGCGAGTATGGGTTCAGAGAGGTCAGACATTTATTTAAAGGAGGCGGCAATCCACGCAAGAAACATCGCCAAGAAGTATAACTGTGCTATCATATGGATGTCACAACTATCAGCAGAGGCAGAAGGTAAGATAAACGTGAATCAATCCATGCTTGAAGGTAGTAAGACAGGAAAGGCAGCAGAGGCAGATTTGATGCTATTAATTAGTAAGAACCCTGACATTGAGGGGCAGGATAGTAATGACCCACAACGGCACATCAGATTAGCCAAGAACAAACTAACAGGATGGCATGGCACAGTTCATGTCGAACTAGATGTAGAAACAGGAAGGTACTCAGCATGAAGATAATACTTGATGTGGAAAACACGACAACTAAACGAGATGGCAAGTTACATCTTGATCCCTTTGAGCCTGACAATTCTTTGACACTTGTGGGCATAATGGATCACATTAAACAAGATGAGAAAACTATATTTGTATTTGACCACAATGAAAAAACTCTTGAGGACGATGATGCACAGGCAAGATTGCAAAGAGTTCTTGACAATACAACACTCCTGATAGGACACAACTTACAGTATGACTTACAATGGCTGTGGGCTTGTGGATTTAAATATAGTGGAGAAATATTTGACACTATGCTAGGTGAGTACATATTACAACGTGGGCAGAAACAATCTGTTAGCCTGGAAAACTGTGCAATACGATACGATCTTAATATGAAGAAATCAGATACACTCAAAGACTATTTTAGTAGGGGCTTTCAAACAGACGAGATACCTCTTAATGAGTTGTCGGAGTATTTAACACAAGACTTAGTTGTAACGAGGGCTTTGTATTGGAGATTGCTAGACGAGTATGCCAAGCCTGAGAGCCAATCGTTAGTTAAGGTAAGAGACATTACCAACAATGTATGCAAGACGCTAACAAGAATGTATATGAATGGGTTCAACATAGATAGGAAAGCTTTACAGGACGTGCGTTGGGACTTTGAGGATGAGCTAGTTAAGATAGAGAGACGACTAAACGCACAAGTAAAAGAACTGATGGGCGACACTCCTATAAATCTCAACTCTCCTGAGCAAGTAAGTCAGGTCATATACTCTAGGATACTAAAGGACAAGAAACAGTGGGCTGTTGCGTTTGACAATGTAGAAAACAAAGATGACTTTAGACAGGCTGTTAAAGATAATAGTTCTATGATGGTGAAGACTAAGGCTAGTGTTTGTCAGAAGTGTCATGGAAAAGGCAAGGTGTATAAAACTAAGAAGGATGGAAGTCCTTTTGCCAAGCCAACTCGTTGTCCTGAGTGTGACACGAGAGGGTACAAGCTAACCAAGTTAAAGCACATGGCAGGGCTAGGGTTCTTCCCACCGTCTAAGGATTGGGTCAGTGCCAATGGGTTCTCTACAAGTAAAGGTAACTTAGAGAGCCTTATCAACATAGCCAAGACAAAAGGTATGACAACAGCAGAAACTTTCTTGACAGACCTTAAAAGGCAAAGTGCTATATCAAGCTACCTGTCAGCCTTTGTTGATGGCATAGAGCATTACACTAAGGACGATGGATTGTTACACGTTAGTCTTACACAGCATGTCACAGCTACAGGACGCTTTAGTGGACGCAATCCTAACATGCAGAACATGCCTAGAGGTGGTACATTCCCTGTTAAGAAAGTGTTTACGTCTCGTTGGAACAGCGATCAGTTTGGCTTGAAGGGTAAGATACTTGAAGCAGACTTTGCACAGCTAGAATTTAGAGTTGCAGCATTATTGTCACAAGATAAAGTTGCAATGGAAGAAGTGTCCACAGGTTTTGATGTTCACTCCTACACGGCTCAGATTATCTCTGAGGCAGGTCAACCAACGACTAGGCAAGAAGCTAAGGCACATACCTTTGCCCCTCTCTATGGAGCTACAGGGTACGGCAGAACGAAAGCTGAGGCTGAGTATTACACACACTTTATGGACAAGTATAAAGGCATAGCTAAGTGGCACAAGAAGTTAGGTGACGAGGCTATCAACCTTGGTAGAATAAAGATACCATCAGGTAGGCAGTATGCTTTCCCTGACGTAGAGAGACGGAGAAGTGGAACTCCAACCCACTTTACCATGATTAAGAACTATCCTGTTCAGGGCTTTGCTACAGGTGATATAGTTCCTATTGTATTGTTGGAGATAGAGAAGCGTTTAGACCAAAAAGAATTAAAGAGTATGTTAGTAAACACAGTGCATGATTCAGTCGTGTTAGATGTTCACCCACTAGAGGAGAAAGATGTATTAGGAATAATTAGAGAAGTTAATAATAATCTTAAAAAAATTATAGAAAATTATTATGATATTGATGTAAATGTTCCAATGCTATTAGAATCTAAAATAGGTGATAATTGGCTTGACGTTAAAGATGTAGTCTGATAAAATTTAAAACTTAATATAAGGAGTATATAATAGTGGATAACACATTAGCAGTAATAGGAAAATCCCCTGCCGATCTAGCAGAACTAATGGGGATGTCGAATGTCCCTGCGAAAAGCACATCAGCTTTAGCAGAGATTAAGCAGGTTCATCAGAACGTGATGGGTACAAAGCAAGTCGATGGTGAGAGTATGGAAGTCGCCATTGTCAAAGCAGGAGCGTACTCTGTAACTTTCCCTGATGATACTGTGTATTACAGTGATACGATAACTATTCGTCCGTTTATGCAACGCTTTCAGTTTCAGCGTTACGATAAAAACTATCAGAAGCCTGATGGGGGGGAAGGACGGATGTTGCGTACTGTAATGGCAACGTCTTTGAATGGCGACTTGAAGGACAACTACGGAGGGTTCAACTGTGGTAGACCGTCAGGTTATGTTAAAGATTTCAGTTCGTTGCCACAAGAAACACAAGACCTGATGAGGGCAACCGATAGGTTTAAAGTCATCTTTGGTCTGTGTACACTTGACAAAGCAAAGGATGCCAATGGTAAACCTGTGGATGTTAAAGAGTTCCCTTTCTTGATGAGGATTAAAAACAGAGATAGCTTCAAAGCTATGACTGATATGTTTACTCAGATTCAAAGAAAGAACAGGCTTCCTATTCAACATCTTCTACACTTGTCGTCTGAAGTAAAGAGTATTCCTAGTGGAGCAACCTATGGTGTGGTAAAGGCAAAGCTAGGGGAGTTAGTAGAAATCACCACAGACGATCAAGAGGTGTTGAACAACTTTGTTGAGTGGGTAGAATCTATGAACTCAATCACAATTAGCAAATGGGAGGAGCATCGCAGACCTGAGGAATTGTCTGACGATGAGTCTGAAATAGTTGCTAACGTAGTTGAGATTGACGAGTAGATGAACCATCCTGCAGAAGTGGCGATTCATTCTTTCTTACAGAAAGTCATGCTAGGTGAAGCTAGTATGGATAAGGCTATTGTTGACCTCGTAGCCAAGGATGTAAGTGAAGCTATGTCTCGCCAATTCTCAGGAGAGAAGAGGACTTTTAAACTACGCATGTCTAACCTTGGACGTAAGAGGTGTCAGTTGTGGTTTGAAAAGAACTCTCCTGAGTCTAAGTTAGCTGATTCACCATTCTTTATTATCAACATGATATTGGGGGACATCATTGAGGCTGTATTTAAGGGCTTACTTAGAGCGTCAAATGTTGAGTTTGAGGATAGTGAGCATGTCGAACTACAGACTAAACGCAAGAAGGTTGAGGGAACATATGACCTAGTTTTGAACGGCAAGGTTGACGATGTTAAATCAGCCTCCCCTTGGGCATACGAGAATAAGTTTACGGACTTTGCTACGTTACAAGGGAAAGATAGTTTTGGTTATGTCTCACAACTTGTGGGATATGCCAAGGCTAAAGGTGTACCTGTTGGTGGTTGGTGGGTAATCAATAAAGCTAATGGTAATTTTAAGTATGTGAGTGCTAGTGATGTGGATATGGACTCTGAGTACGAAAAGATAGAGGACACTATATCTTACATTGAAGATGACAAGCCATTTGAACGGTGCTATGAACCTGTAGAGGAAACATACTATGGCAAGCCTAGTGGAAACATGAAGCTTGGTATAGAGTGTAGTTTGTGTAACTACAGAGAAAAGTGTTGGGACAATCTACAGGTTCTACCTTCAAAGGTGTCAAGGTCTAGCAATCCACCCTTAATAAACTATGTGAAGTTAGCTGATGCCCAAGATACAATTTAGGAGCAAGTTTGAGGAGAGCGTAGCCAAAGAGTTGCGCCTTCTCAAGCAAAGGATTAGATATGAAAAAATGTCAATCAGATACGCAGTGCAAATGTTTAGGCTCTACAAGCCTGACTTTGTTCTTAACAATGGTATTATTATTGAGGCGAAAGGGTGGTTCAAAGCAAAAGACAGGGTGAAGCACCTGCTAATACAAGAGCAGTATCCTGAGCTAGACATACGCTTTTTGTTTCAGAACGCATATAATGTAATTAACAAAGGGTCAAAGACAAGATACTGTGATTGGTGTGACAAATATGGATTTAAATGGACAGATAAGGAGATACCTAAAAAATGGTTGACAGAAAAGAAGAAACGCATACAACTAGGAACACTGAGCAAATGGAAGTAGATAAAGTTAATAGTCCTCCCCACTATAATAATGGTGGTATGGAGTGTATTGATTATATTCAACAACAATTAAACGAACACTTTTCTTCCTATTGTCAGGGCAATGTGATAAAGTATCTCCACAGATGGAGGTACAAAAACGGTGTTGAGGATTTAAAAAAAGCAGAGTGGTATTTAAAAGCCATGATCAGGGACATAGAGAACAGGAGTATGATCGAATGAAGTTTAAGATTACAGCAGAGGTTGAGATAGATGATGAGTCTAGCCATCTACCTGTAACCTGTGATTCAGCATCTAAGAAAAAAGAAGGTGAAAAAGTTATATCAGATATAGTAAAAGATCTTCTTTATGATATGGACGACATTGAAATTAACAGCATAAAGGTGACAAAAATATGAACGATTATCAGAAATTTATAGCTATATCTAGGTACGCTAGGTGGCTACCAAACGAAAACAGAAGAGAAACATGGGAAGAAACTGTTAACAGGTATGTTGACTTTATGTCGTTGAAGGTTAAGGGACACTTGCCTGTGCAACAGATAAAAGAGGCTATAACTAATTTAGAAGTTATGCCGTCTATGAGAGCGTTGATGACAGCAGGTCTTGCGTTGGAGAGAGACAACACAGCAGGGTACAACTGTAGCTATCTGCCTGTGGATGATCCAAAGTCTTTTGATGAAGCAATGTACATACTATTGTGTGGTACAGGTGTTGGGTTCTCTGTGGAGAGACAGTACGTTAATCAGCTACCTGAGATACCACAAACAATAGAGCAAGTTGATACCGTCATAGATGTGCAGGACAGCAAAGAAGGGTGGGCAAAAGCACTACGTAAGCTTATAGGACATCTCTACATGGGTGAGTCTCCACATTGGGACGTATCAAAGATTAGACCTGCAGGTTCTAGGCTACAAATCTTTGGTGGTAGAGCGTCAGGTCCAGGACCTTTAGTTGATTTATTTAACTTTACAACAGCTTTATTTAAAGACAACGCAGGACGTAAACTATCAAGCTACGATTGTCATAATCTAATGTGCAAGGTTGGAGAAGTTGTAGTGTCAGGTGGTGTTAGACGTTCTGCTATGATAAGCTTGTCTAATCTATCTGATGGACGTATGCGTCACGCTAAGTCAGGACAGTGGTGGGAGACAACACCACAGATGGCATTGGCTAATAACTCTGTATGCTACACGGATAAGCCTGACGGAGAGACATTCCTAAGGGAGTGGACATCTCTTGTTGAATCAAAGTCAGGAGAACGTGGCATATTTAATAGAACATCTGCAAAGGAACAGGCAAAGAAGTTTGGCAGAAGGGATGCTAACTATGAGTTTGGCACTAATCCTTGCAGTGAAATAATACTTAGACCTTATCAGTTCTGCAACTTAACAGAAGTTGTGATACGAGAGAAAGATAAGTTTGAAGATCTGAAGAGGAAGGTAATGCTTGCGACTATACTTGGTACAGCACAGGCTACCTTAACTAAGTTCCCTTATCTGCGTAAGGTATGGAAGAACAACACTGAAGAGGAGAGACTACTAGGTGTTAGCCTTACAGGGATAATGGATAACGAATTGACTAGTGGAAAGAAAAATGGACTTGACAAAACACTTACAGCACTCAGAGAGATCGCTGTCGAAACAAACAAAGAGTGGTCAGCAATCTTTGGAATCCCCCAAAGCACAGCAATCACCTGTGTCAAACCAAGTGGGACAGTATCACAGCTTGTGGACTCAAGCAGTGGTATCCACCCTCGTCATAGCAGTTATTATATTCGTACCGTTAGGGGCGATAATAAAGATCCTCTCACTAACTTCATGGTAGACAGTGGTGTTCCTAGCGAACCTGATGTAATGAAGCCTGACACAAACATGGTGTTTAGCTTTCCTATGAAGTCACCTAGAAAGTCCGTGATGAGAGACGATATGACAGCCATAGAACAGCTACAAACGTGGCTCACATACCAAAGACATTGGTGTGAACACAAGCCGTCTGTGACCATTTCTGTGCGAGATGACGAGTGGATGGAAGTGGGAGCGTTTGTGTTTAAACACTTTGACGAGATGTCAGGTGTATCGTTCTTACCACACTCCGATCATACTTATCAACAAGCACCCTATCAGGAGTGTACAGAAGAAGTATACAATGAGTTTAGCAGTAAGTTCGGACATATAGATTGGAGTAAGTTTCAAAGTTATGAGAAGGAAGATAACACACAGTCTTCTCAGACATTCGCTTGTTCAGGGGACTCGTGTGAGATTGTTGATATAACATGAGTATTGTAGTTATATTTGCTACTATACTGTTTAACGGTCAAGTAGAAAACTTAGAGTACAAAGGTAATATGTTTGCTAATCAAAAAGAGTGTATTGACTATATAGCTAAAAATGGTGATCATATTAGCACTACGCTAAAGCAACATTTAGATAAGACTTACCCAAACAGTACAGTCTTGATAGTAGCGTGTTCAGACAGATCTAACTTTGTGAGTGACGATGAAACCGTATGAACAAGGATACAGTGTCTTTGCGAGAGGTAAACTCTCTGAGGGAACAAAGATGCTGAGAGGTAATCCCTTTCACCTTGGAAGTGTAGCTTCTAAAGAATGGGAACGTGGCTTTAACGCTGCGTATTATCGCAACTTGGGGAGGCGACATGACTTCAGCGAGGAGAGAAGCAGAAAAAGCTTTCAAAAAAACGGAGGTAAATATGGAAAGTGATATTAGTCTTGAAGATATGGCAAAAGAGATCAATGAGTTGGACACACAACTCAGAGATATGAAAAAAGCTTACCGTGAAAAGCGTATGGCAGGTTTGAAGTCTGCTATGGAGGCACGTAAATCTGCAGATGAAGCAGTGCGTGACGAGCTTAGAGCGTTAGGTGTCTCAGGCTATTCATCTTCATGGTCTAGCTTAGATCCACATAAACTCTATACCAAATGGTATTAAACTTAGGGGGAGCTTAGACTCCCCTTTTTTATTCCTGAGCTATGTAGTCAAGAGCAGCTTCAAACTGTGCTACTTCATGCTCAGTCATGTCAATAATGCTAGAGTCTATTTCTGTTATTTCTCTAGCTCTTTTTAAATCAGCCTTTGGTTTAGTATCAAGCTTCTTTTTTCTGTAAAGAAGTCCTCCCTCCGTTTCAGGAACAACTGTCAGGTACTTAGTCATTGTACCCTTTACATCCTGCATCATCTTGTTAACTCTTTTTCTTTTATAGTCAGAGTTACCTTTAACAAATCTTTCATCTTTTAGTAAAAGTTCTGCTTCACTCTCTATGATAGGGGCTAATACTTGATTGGCAAAGTTGTCAAACTCAGGTACTCCTGTATACATCCCTGTCTTCCACTCAGGCTTATCAATCATACCGAACACAATGTTAGCAAATGTGCGTGGTTGTTTTACTCTTTGTCCTGTAGCAGACCTGTAGGGACTAGGATCAAAGATACTTCCCTCCCTTGATGCAACTCTTTTTTCTTTACCAAGTAGTACAGCGTCTGTCTCTCCTGTCTTGACAGTGTTAACAACACTGAGTATACCCTCTATTATGTTATCTACATACCTAGAACTATTAAGAGAAAACTTCTCAAAGCCTCCTCTTGCAAGTCTTCTATCTACTAAAGGTGTGACATCATAAGGTGTTGTTTCTTGTATTGCGTAGCCTGTTAGAGTATTTAATAAGGATAATGGACGAGTAAATCCTGCGCCAACATTACCTAGACTTGACATACCTAACTCTATGGCAGTGGGTAGTCTGCCTGTAAAATTAGGATCACCATTAAAAAACAGTGTCAAAATTCTTGTTATATCATTTCCAAACTGCACATCTGTCGCTGCCTGTCCTATGGCTATTTGTTGATTAAAAGCCAATACTAAGTCTTTATCAACAGTTTCACCGTTGCTCATTCTAGCACCTATTCTACCTGCTATCATTAATAACGATAGTGGAAATGTATTAGTTATGTCTAGGACTTCTCCTGTGCCTGTCTCTAACTCGTTCCAATTATAGCCTTTCTTCTGTTGCTCTTGTTGAAAGAACACGGAACTGAATATTGCAGCCCCACCGACTGTAGCTTTTGAGAAAGCCTCCATCGCATCCATCTTCCGTCCTTTCATTAGCGCAACGGCAGACTCCATACCACCTGTGACCGGATTCCACTGATAAGCAGTAGCCATAACATTATTCATAAATCTACCAAACGGTAGAATAAAGCCTATGCCAGGTGTGTTAGATGCTTCCTCTACAAATCCTGCAAGTTTACCTGCTAAACCACCAAAGCTTTTACTCTTTGTGTAGTCTTTAGCAAATACAGATTTCAGTGTATCACTCAACGCTCTGTTCATAACGTCTTCATCTATATCCAAAAGATTACCTGACTCTAATGTTTCTTGAAATGTTTTACCTTTATTAAGTCTAAGGTATTTGTCTATGCTTGTCATAAACATTTGACTTTTTGTCAAGCTGTCCTGAAGGTTAACTAGGGAGATAGTCTGAGCGAGGTTCACTCCAAATTCTGTTCTTCTGAAAGCTTTACCCTCAGGGTCAAAATCAAATCTCTTAGCTGTTTTTTCAATACCTCCTGCAAGAGTTTCTTTAAGAAGCATACCCAATCGATCATCTGTTTTCAGCAACTCCTGATAGTTATCAAGGGTGCTGTATGGGTCTAACAAATTTAGAAACTTCCTACCTTGTATTCTAAATAAGGCACTGGCTTTTTGTGTATCTCCTCCTAACATATACATACCTCCCTGTAGAACTTCTGCTACAGAGTTAGCTAGATAGTATTGCCCCCAACCAAACACGTTGGCAGCCGTTGTGGCAGGAGCAGAGACAAGTAAGCGTTTCCATATATTCTGTACATAATCTGGTAGTCCGCCTTTGCCAAGTTTTGTATCAGCAGGTTTTATTAATTCGTCTAACGAGCTTAGAGTTCCATCTACTAAAGCATTATTTAAGTTATTCTCTGTCCGTTGAACGGAGCGTAGTATATTTGATCCTTCGTTTATGGTTCTTGCTATTCTATTGCTAAGATTTGTTCTAAAGTATTCGTCAGCCACTCTACCTAAGCTAACACCAAACTTTTCTTGAACAATTTCTGTAACTTGTTCTAGCGTCTCATCGTCTAAGAATCCTATAGCCTTTGAGAACTTCTGAGCGTTATTCATATTAGGACGAAACTTTGCTCCTGCTTTCTCTGCCATAGTGATTATGTCCTCTGACAAACCTATCTTAGCCCCATCATCAGGCTTTATATGTGGATATTTAGCAGGTAAGTTACTGCCTAATAGTTTATTATCTACAGGAACTTTATCTAACTCAACAGGCTTCTTGCCAAATACAAAGTTTAATACATCTGCGTAGAGAATATTATTCCCTTGTTTTTTACCCTCTCTTACTTGCTCCTCAAAACCTTTATAATCAACCTTTTTAAGTTCTTTTATTCTGTTAAGATATTCCTCGTTATACTTCTTTCTGTTTTCACCTGATACTTCTTTTGCTTTGAGTCTATTCGCCTCAGCAATCTTGTTTGCAACACTGCCTGACAAACCTCTTTGATTTGCTGCAGGTATTTTAGTAGCACCATATATGGATAGACCTGTGCCTAGTCCTGAGCCAAGAACAGAAAAGCCTGTCTGCAGGTAGTTAAAGTCTTCTTTAGCTCCTGCTTCCATTTCAATATCTTTTTGTAAAGTGAAGTCTTGGTATCCTGCGACACTAGCATCAGCTACACCTGTTAGTCCTATGTTAAGCTTTGTTCTCTGTCTTGTAGCCTTTTTTATAACATCATCGTAGGCTTTTCTAGCTAATACTTTCTTCTGTGCTTTTGTGATGCCTTCTTTTTTGAGAACATCTCTTACAGCACCCATAGCGGCAGTCTTCACAGCTTTAGCCCCTATCTTACCTCCTGCTAATGCTAAACCTTTACCAATACCAAATCCAAAGTAAGTTGAGGGAGAGCTTGCAATAGCACCAAGATAGTCTCCGACACCACTTACAGCCCCATACAGTCCATCATTAACAAACACGTTACCTAGTTTGTCGTATACTTGGTAGGCTTTACCTGCTCTTGCTTTTGTATCATCGTCTGCCATAGACACATAACGAGCTTCATCTATGGTAAATGCCTCGTTAGTGTTGAAGTATCGCATGTGAGCAATGAAGTCATCGACAACATCCTCTTTATCTTTAGATATGTACTGCTTACCTTTTCTATCAATCATGTAGTCTCGTATTGAGTCCACGTAAGAAGTCGTGTTTACAATGTCATCTACTTTTAAGTTTTTATCAAGGACAGGTATAGTCTTTTCTTCTTTGTCCTCTTCTACTGTGTCAAAACGATCAAATACATTACCTTTAGAAACAGCATCTGTCTCGTCAAATTGGTCGAATATGTTAGACATTACTTTAGTGTCCCATCTGCGTTGTAGTATCTACCCCAAAGCTTGTCCCATGCGTTCATTTCAAAGTCATTTACAGCAGGTCTTTTGGGAACACCGTCTCTAGGCAAACTTTCAACTCCATACTTGCTTATGAATTGATCTAATTCACCTGATTCTATTAAGAAATCTGTTGCCGCTTGTGGAACAGTCTTATCTGTCTTAGGCTGTTGTTGTTGCTCTGTCTTAGGTGCTGTATCCGTAACGGCTTCTTTCTCTTTGGGTGCAAACTCTTCATATAGGTTCACATACTCTTTTCCAAAGTACGCTATTTCACTTGGCTGTAAGTTCATACCCTCTGATTCCTCCACGAAAGCGTCATACTTCATCTTCTTTAAAAATTTATCAAAGTATCTTCTCTCATCTAGGCTAAGTTGATCATAGGATTCTTGTGTGCGTGTTTTTATAGCTGAAGCTATTTTACCTTGCTCTTTTCCAACTTCATCCTTTCCTGTTTCCTCTTGTAAAAACTTTGTAAGATTTGTTGTTAATCTAGTACCCTGAATATTTCTTTCATACTCAGCCTCTGTTACTTGTAATACATCACTAACCTCATCTCCATCAAGTATTCGAGGTCCTCTTGTTGGGTCTAGTGATGCCCTGGAAAACTCTCCCCCAAATACATCAGTAAAATCTTTCTGTGCTGCTATTCGGTTTAGCTGTCCTATAGTCGTATCACCGATGTACTTTTCTGTCTCAAGCTTTCGTCTCACTCTTTCCTTTGCACCAACACCCATGATACCTAACAGAAAGTTGCCTGACAGTATTTCTTCGTTTTCAGGCTGTTCAAACTCATCGTTCTCTTTTGATAGTCGATACCCTGCGTCAAGAAACTCTGACATGTCTTTGTACTTTGACGCTGCCTCTTCAAAGCCCTGTGGTATATCCATAATCTCACTTATAGCTGTCTCACCTAGCTTTTTCCCTGTAAGTGTCTTATAATCTTTAGCTTTATCTACCACTATGTCATGGATAGATTTTAAAACAGCAGGACCATCTTTAGCATAAAACATGATTTGTGCAGGGGATGCACCCAAACCCTTTAGAGTGTTCGCATATGTAGTCACAGCATCCTTCTGTGCCATCCTTTTTTGAAAAATTGTTAAGTTTCTTTCAGCCTTTGCTTTCTCTTCTTCTCTAAACTTCTTTGCTTCTGCTGTTCTCTCTTTTATGCCACCTGCAATTTCGGTAGCAAACGCTGTAGCAAATGCTTTTGCATCAAACCCCATCTTCTGTACCCCTTCTACTCATCAGTCCCATTGGCTTCTCCTCAGGAGACTCCTCTACTGTTTCCTCAGGCATACCCTCCTGTGTCATAGGAGCATCCTCTTGGACAAAGGACAGTGCTTCTTCTAGTAAGGCTTTGCCTGTGTCCTCTTGTGGAGACTTCTCAAGACTTCTTTCAATTGTGGCAGCCAATGCTCTCTTTTCTTTAGCATCAATCTGCTCATCTTTTGTCTCAGGGAACTCTTTTACTTTAATCTTCTGTATCTTAGCTGCTCCTAATATGTATTCATGGAGGACAGGTGCAACCACTAAACTGACATCTATGGTGTGCATACCTTCCATGACACCTGTTGTTAATATACTTTTTACAAGTATGTTTAGTGGAAAGCCTTCATCAAGTGCAATAAACAGATCGTCCATAACGTCTTGTGAAGACAGCTTGTCAATATAAAAACTTACAACATCACCAACTTTATCTAACTCAGGAGGTGTCTCCCAAGGGTATAGTTTTGGTTCGCTTGTTAAAGACTGCCCTGGTATGGGTGCTTCAAATCTGGCTGTTTGTTGTATCATATCTCATGTACCTCACGTTGAACTACTTGTATTGTGTCGCCTGAATCTAGGTCAGAAACATCTTCATTTAATGCAGAAAACTCAGCAAAAGACATTCCTGTTCTTTCAAGCACATCTGTTATGGTATCGCCAGGTCGAACAACGTACTCTTTTACCCTTTCAGCAGCTAAATCCTGTTCAGCCTTCTGTAATTCGTATATCTTATTAAGGGCTTTTATTTCGTCACCAAGCTCCATAGACTCTTGTATGTTTTTTGTGTCTCCAACTGTGGGAGAACGTGCCATTATAGCGTCTGTTGCTTGTCGTCTTTCTCCTGTTTCAGGATTTATATTCTTACCTGATAGCGTACCTGCAACGTACCCTCCACCAAGTATAAAGTTTCTCATGTTTGTTAATGCGTTTTTATAATCTGAAGTTGCCATTAAAATAATCCAAATACACCGTTAATTATTGCGCCACCAAGTGTGCCTAATGCACTAGAGAAAGCAGAGTCGGCCGCACCCTCTGCGTTTAGTTCGTTGAGTAACAACTTGTTTTGTCTCTCTGCTGCACTTTCTGCTGTAGCAAAAGCATATGCCATCAAATCTCTTTCTTTTTGCCATATCTCATCAAGACCTTTTTGTGTTAGTCCGTTAGCCTGTAGTGCGTTTTGTCTGTTTGCATCATTGAGAGCGGCATTGTTTACTGTAGCTAACTGCTGTCGCCATTGTGCGTTAGCCTGTGCTATAACAAGAGCGTTCTGAGCGTTAAACTGATCTCTTTGGTTCTTCACTTGCTGTTTAAACTGCTCTAGGGCATTTACCTGACCAACATTGTACTGCTCCATTGCATTAGCTTGACTTGCATTAAACTGTCCAACTTGATTTCTTAGGCTTGCAAAGAACTGATTAGTTTGGTTTTCACTTGTTGCGTTAAACTGCCTTGACGCATTTTCTGCAGAAGCATCTGTAAACAGACTTTGCACAACAGACTGTGTTTTAAACATATCATTCTGCTGTGATATGTCAAGATTACGAAAGTCCATTTGCAAAAAGTTCTGTGCGTTTTGTACTGCAGCCTGCTGTCTGTTACTTAGATTAGCCATATCAGCTTGTGCTATTGCAGAAGCCTGAGCCATTGTTACAGCTTGACTGTTGTTAAGATTTGCTAGATCAACTGTCTGAGCAAGCTGTGCATTTTCTAAAGCAATCTGTTGTTCTGCAGAAAAGTTTATATTAGCTATATCTGATATCTTAGAAGCGTTCTGTACTCTTGATTGAAACTCTTGGTCAAACTCCATACCAAGGAATGTGGCTCTCTGTTGTGCAGAAAGCATTGCCCTTTGTTGTCTATTACTTAGGTTTTGTTCCTCAAACCTTGCTACAGTCTGTGCATCTTGTAAAGCTATTGGTAACGCACTCTCCATAGCAGCCTGTACAATGGCTTGTCCTGCCATAGAACTTGCCGCCAATCCTCTTTGTGCCATGATAGCTGTGGCTTGTCGCATCGCACCTGCAGCCCAAGGTGGGGGAGTGCCACCCTCAAACTGTGTCATCAAGCTTGTAAGCTGTCCTTGAACAGTAGCGGCTGAAGAGGGAGCGCCAGTAGCGGCCTCAATGCCCTCTAGGAACTGTGCTGACTGTTCTGCATTGGCTGCCCCTGATACAAGTTCTCCTTGCTGTAAAGCTCTCTTTGCAGGAGAGACAATCTGCTGTCCTGTGCCTTGAGCCGCCTGTACATCTCTTATGTTAAGGTCTTCTGTTGCTTGCTCTTGTGCTTTTATTATAGCGTCTTGAGATATGTTTCCAAATCTCTCTTGTGGCTGTACAGCTTGGACAGCATCGGCTGTTCTTTCTATACCTGTTTGTGCAGGTCCTGTAGGTGTGACATCGGCTGTGCCTGTTGTTCTGCCTGTTGTGACTGTAGGTGTTATAGCTCCTGTAAGCTGACCTGTTGCAGGATCTATTGTTTGTTGAGTTGTTGCTACTATCTGATCTACAGGCTGTTTAGTAATAACATCTTGTGGTGTTGTTACCGTTGCGCCTACAGCCTCTGCAGCCGTTGGCACAGCTACTGTTTGAAACTGTTGTGATGCACTTGCAAGAGCCGATTCAGCACTTGTAATCTTTGGCTGTTGCTTATTTATCTTTTCAACAATAGCGTTTCTAGCACTCTCGTCTTCAATAGGAGTGGAGGCTAGTTGTTGTTGCAGTCTGCTAAGTTCTTGTTGCGCTGAAGCTAGATTAGCTTGTGATGTATCTAGTTGCGTCTTTTGTTCTACCTGTGTGCCTGTTGTTGGTAGTGGATCACGTTGCACATTACCACCTTCCTGATAACCCTGCAACGGATCAGCAGTGCCAGGGAATACCATTGTGGGTCTGCCACGAGTTTCTATTACGTTGTCGAGATAGCGTTGTACTTCAGGTGACTTTGGGTCTGTACTTGATGTTCTTTTTACTGCTGCATCAAATAGTTTCTTTGATCTATCGTCAAAGCCTCCCACACTAGCACCTTGATAGGCTTTCATGGGCTTGACTTTCTGTAGCATCTCTTCTGCTCTCTCAGCCATTGCACCAAGATACTCTGCAGCCTCTCTGCTGTTAGGCTTAAATCCTTTGCCCTCTAAAAGCTTTGCTACTTGTTGTGGTGTAAAACCTTTGAAGCGTCTTACGTTTCTGTCTTGTAAATTCTCAGGTATCATTTAACGTCCCTACTTAAAACTCTATCTAACTTATCTTCTAATCTGTGCAGTGCATCCATCACAATTTGCATCTCATCTTTTACTTCTGCCCTAGACGCATAGTCTTCTCGTGTTCTGTTGAGCAGTATGTCTATACGTTTTACCTCTGCCATCATGCTACGAAAAGCCCACACTGCAGGAGCTATGATGAGTGTCAACACTACGTTCCAAAATATTACTGGGTCTATTTCCATGTTACTTCTTAAAGCTGTCGTTAAGTGAGTCTAGCACACTATCTATATTAGGCTCTTTGCCGTTTGGGTCATATTTGCAACGATACTCTGTTGGACACTGACCTTCAACCACTAGCGTATATGTATCGTTTGCTCCCCTGTACAAACACACTTGTTGTCCGTTTTTTGCTTGCACTCTTTTGTATCTACGGCATGTGATATACTTTGGGTCTTCACGTATGCCTAGTCTTTTCTCTTGCTCCCATGTCCAGTCACTGAACTTCTTGAGAAAGCAGGTGTAACAGTTCTTGATGTTGTCGGATTGTGCTAAAGTTATTGTACCATAATTGTCTACACAAAGCCACTCAAATGTGTACTGTCCACCATCTTTTCTTACGCAGTTACCACCAACCTCTGTCGAACCCCATAAGGGTAAATATAAACAGCACCAAAGCACCAAGACCAACAACAGAAACCACTGCCAAAGCGACATAGTTTATGACCTTTTCTCTGAAGATTTTCTTGTCGTATATTTCTTTCTGTCTTCTCTTACGTATGTCTGCTTCCATGCGTAGGAGTTCCTCCCACCCAGACTGCCCCTGAGAAAACTGTATAAAAGTGCGTAGGTCATTTCTTTGTTGTTCCAGTTGTTTTTTAGCAGCAAATGCTTCTATTGCTTCTTCTTCTATGCTCTTGGCACTGAGTACCTTACGGAGCATTGATGGGTTGTTAGCAGACTTGTGGGCAGCATCTACGTCACTGACTGCACCCATCCATCTTGACAAGTCCCCTGCCATACTTTCAAAGTCTCGTCCTGCTGCAAATGCCCTTTTGATACCATTAAAAGCTGTGCTTGCTGTAGCTACGGCAGCAGATATGGTAACAGGGTCGAACACTAGTCAGCGTCCTGTATGGTCAGTGTGCCTTCCTGTACTTGTCTTAGTATTTCTGCGTAGTGTCTGTTGTCAGGGTCTAGTGGTACAAACATTACTGTGCCATCTATTGTTGCCTTGATTATTTCAACGTTTTCATTAATTAAATCTTTTATATATTGTGCATTCGTAATATTCATAATTAAAGCTCCGCATCAAATTGAACGTAAGAACCACTTTTAAATCTAACCCAAACTCCATCTCCTGATGAAACGAGACTGCTATTTTGAAATCTCAACTCTGCTGTTCTAGTGCTTGTTGTTTGCATACTATTATCAGTGCTGTCTGAGCTTGAACCTCCTTCAAGGACTAAGAAGTTACCAGAAAAAGAACCAGTAGGTTTTGCTCTCATAATAGTGTCAAAAAAGTATGCTCCATAGACATATCCACTAGTCCAACCTGCACCAGTAATACACGCAGCATTTTCACTGTCATCTTGTCTAAAAAAGTAACGTCTTGCTTTAGCCATTGTCCTCTCAAAAGGCTCATGCTCAAACTCTGTTGGGTTCTGCCCTACTTCTAACTGCCACCCTGTTGTTAAAAATGTTGCATTTGCCGTTTCAGTCCATTTTTGAGTAAAGTCTGGGGTTCTACTTGAAGAGCTATAATTTTGCCAACCATTCAACGTATGACCACTGTCAGACTCACCAGTAGTTTCGTCAACATGAATCGCAAGCAAAGCACCTATTCCATTGTCATTATTAAAAGTTAAGTTACTATCGCCTGAAATGGCAAATGAAACATTAGTCCATGTATTTGCAGACACTGTAAATGCTTTTGTAAATTGCCGTGAAGTTCCATCATCTGTCCTAAAACCAACATAATATGTTCCTGCTACACTTGATTTAACCCAACAGTTATAACTTAAAGAGCTTGAAGAGTTTGTATAATCCCAACCTGAGTTTCTAATGTTTTGTGCTTCTATACGTTGGTCAATTCTTAGTCTGCCACCATTACTGCTTGCAGCACTTGTATTTTCAATTTTAAAACTATTTGAAAATCCGTAACCTGATGGAACATCTGTGGCTTGGGTATATGTTCCTGTAAACCCATTGTGGTCTGTCCTAAATCTATCAACAGTGTAATAAGCACCACTTGTTTTTCCAGTTTCTGAGGTTGATCTCTGGCTAACAGCCATTTTTCCATTTATAATCAAGTTCCTATTTACTCCACCACCACCTGCGTTAATATTACCAATTAGGTTTGCTAATTCTGCTGCTTTGCTCATGCTAAATCTCCGTGTGCTGATAAAAAGGCTCTAACTACATCTGCCGTAGTATGTGAATTATCAGCACTAGTAAGCCTTATAAATGTGCTATCTCCTGTTGCCCCATTAAAAGAATGAAAGTCATTTGAATTACATTGACTACAAGATTCATTTGCTCTAAAATTATTTGTTGTAAATACATTTGCATCTCCTGCACTACTATCAGTAACACTAGAGACGTTAAAGCTATCTACTACTCCACTTAGTGAGTTATCGTTTAAATCCCATCTACACCACATTTTACACAACCCCTGTTGCAGATTAGTCGTGGTGCTATTGCCTTCGCCTGTCACAGCGATTGACCCTGCTGTGGTGACACCTGTTAATGTATTTATTTTAAGTGTTGATGCCATTATTCAGACTCCAATGCTGTTACTCTTGCTGTGAGAGCGTCTATTTTATCATCTGCTTCTTGTAGTGCTTTTATGAGTATGCCTACAAATTCTGTATATCTAAGTCCGTATCTGTACTGGCTACCATCTTGTTCCTCTGAGATATCACTCTTGATAAACCCTGCAAATTCAGATGTTTCTTTGTTTATGTCTGATAAGACAGTTTCAACATCTTGTGCTATTAGTCCATAATGTGTTCTTGTTTTGCCATTGAATATATAGCTTTTAGGAGCTAGACGATTTACAAAATCTAAACCTAAATCACTATCTGTTATTGTGTTCTTTTCGTTTTGGTCTGATGTTTGGATTGTGCCGTTAGTTGCAAATATATCATCAAAGCGAGAAGAAGATGCACCAATATCTACAAAGTTGTCTTGGTTTCCCCCAGAATCAGTGGTAGGTAAAAAACTGTTTCCACTTGCATCTAGGCAGACCCCATGACCTGAAACAGCTAAGTATACTCTATCTCCAAGAGTTCCCATTGTTCCTATAGTACTATTGTCTTTGCGAAAAAGTGCCATCGCACCATCATCCGTTATTCTGTTTAAAATAAGGCTTACATTACTGCTATTTGCAAATCTAGCAATATTATCAGCACCTAATTGTAAACCATCACTTGTACCACCAGACGTTGTAGTTCCCACCAAGAGATTTCCACTTGAATCTACCCTAGCTTTTTCAGCACCTGCTATAGTTATCTTAACTGTATCATTAGTACCTAGGTCAATACCTGAGTCATTATCTCCCCCTGCATTGACGATTGTATCTACTTTAATTTCACTTGCCATTATGCTAAATCTCCATGCCAACTACCACCAATGTATTCTCTATCATTATTACTTCCTCCATCATCTGTTGTTTCCATAGCTATTTGTGATGATGTGTTTGGATGACTTGCTGCATATCCATTACCAGGATTAGTAGGCTCGTCAGAAGCTCCTGAACCATTTCCTGCGTTATATACACAAACATAATCATCAGATGACATGGCATTGGTGCTATTGTTCTGATAATTTCCTGTGGCACTATCTGTAATACTTGCAATATTAAGACTATCTCTAGTGGCAATAGTACCTGTGCCATCAAAGTTTATAAACACCTTCGCTAAACCCTGCTGTAAGTTAGTAGTCGCAGATGTACCTTCACCCAAGACATTTATACTGCCACCTGTGGTGCTACCTTTTAAATTATCTACTCTAAGTTCACTTGTCATAATATTGTATAAAATCCATTAACTGTTAGCGTTGCTGATGCACCGACTGTAATAGGTCCTGCTGACAGTGCATTTGTACTGCTGTCTATTGTTATATCAGCACTGATAGTCTGACCATTGGTTCGTATGATACTGTCGTTACCTAAGAAGGGATAGCGTGTGTCAGACTCAGACTTGGTGTAGCTGTTGGCTATACTGAATGTGTCATACACGACTATCTCTACTACATCATTAGCTGATGCTCCTGTGACCAACACAACTGATGTACCTGATGTAGAAGTGTAGTCGGTTGCAGGTTTGAGTAGTATACCGTTTTGATATACATCTACGTACTCACCGTCAGGGTAGCTCAATGTGAGTGAGTTAGCATCTGAGCCACTAAAGGTTGTCTGTCCTGCCGTGGCTTGGTAGATGTATCTGTTACGGATACCTTGCTGTGGTGCTTTTCCTATGTATGGCATTAGACTTCCTGATTTGCTAAATGGTCAGCATACGCTGTTTTTACTGCATCAGTGTGAAACTGTGCTACCATTGCTTTAACATCTGCACTTTCATTATCTAGGTCATCTGCACTTATATCTGGTGCTACAACATGGCGATGAAAGGAACGTGATATTTCAACACCATCCTCTTTTATAATCGTTGCTGTTCTTACTTGTATGTGTTTGAAGTTTCCCACAACTTCTATTTTATCTTGTATTTCTTCTTTAGTTATTGCCATTTTATCTCCTTTTGATTAATCTGATACATAACATCCTGTAATAAATATATCAGAAGTACTGCCACTAATTCCAGATACTGCAAAATTAGTGTCACCAGTATCATCTCTGTTTTCAACAAACTGCAAATAAGAAACAGCAGATGGCAATACTCCAACTAAACCAAAACAAGCACTACCTACATTTAAATTATCAGCCCTAACCACAAAATGTTGACTAAAACTAGCTCTTGTTTTTCCTGCAAAAGGTAAACCTCTTATAAAAAGAGTGTTACCACCAGTCATTCCAGATGTATTTATATTAGCTGCTACGATTGCAAAAAAGACAAGAGTACCTATTTTAATATATTCTCCTTGTTCAACACCCAAAGAAGCAGTATTACCACCACTACTAGCATCTGCTACAACTGGTGTAAATGTTCCTTCTTCATAGTCATCAAGTAAATTAGAAGATGTAGCAGAAGTAACACCTAGATGCACACCTTTACCTGCCGTGCTGAATGTAATGTTGTCATCTAGTGTGCCTAGACCTAAACCTCTAACTTTAGTTAAAGCCATTTATTTACCTCATGCGTAAGGGCTGTCACCCAATGTGCTTGTATCCCAAGCAGCTTTTAATTCAGCTATTGTTGTTGCATCATCTATTGCACTTGCAGCAGGTGCATTTCTCAATGCAGTCTTGCGTGTAACAGATGCAGTTTTAGCAGAAGCGTCATCAGCTTCCATTGCTTTCATGTAGACTACATCTTCAGCTTCAAGTAAAGGCTTTCGCACTTCCCTGATTTTATCCTTGAAGATAACTTTAGCAGCAGTCATGTCTTCAGCCATAACGCTACCATTTAATTTCCAAGCATTTCTGAAATGCCTATCGGATGGCATGGTTATGCTTGAAGCGTCTGCTGTTGCACCATCCTTGTCGGTTACAAAAGTCTTAGTTGCCATTTTAGTTCCTCCTAGTTAAGCAGCTATTTTCCAAGCATTTCGCCATGTACGATGTTGTGGCAATTGCTCTTTCTTACATATGACAAGTCTTGGTCGGTTTGACTTCTCATAATCTCTCCATACCCTTTCAGGTATATCTTTCTGTATGAGATACTCTATTGCTTCTTCTTCTGTCATTGGCTTCATTGGCTCAGTGTTATGCAACAGATACCCTCGTGTATGCTTTACAAAGTCAGGCTTTGCTTCATCTTTCTTCAACTCCCAATATACCCACACAGGTGGTAAAATGCCACCATTCAATGCACACGCCATCCAATTAGGGTCTGGGTGTGTAACCTTTGC
>Ga0213858_10000211_pt1 | contig 28654 bp, 13 predicted proteins | sample PICome_FD_160122 | JGI IMG/M metagenome (GOLD analysis project Ga0213858, IMG submission 160122) | Coastal seawater microbial communities near Pivers Island, North Carolina, United States - PICO245 | ecosystem: Environmental > Aquatic > Marine > Coastal | place: USA: North Carolina | collected... | reverse complement strand
GAACGTCACCATTTATGTAATTCTGTCCATTATCTGTAAATACGACGGCAGTAACTTCACCGTCATATACAGGACCAGATAGTGTAAATTCTATTCCAGTACCAGCGCCACCCAAGAAGTTATTTGGGAAAGTTACAATATCGCCTGCTTGATATCCAACACCACCAGAAGCAGTGACAATGTTGGTAGCAGACCCACTAGTGATTGTAATATCATAAGAAGTGCCATAACCATAAGATCCAGCAGTACCAGATACAACATTCATTGTCCCACCCATGCCAGCATGGACAGAACAGTTATATTGTAGAACAGTACCAGCAGTTGCAGTAGGAAGAACGATTATATCAGTAAATGCTCCAGCACTACCAGCAGTGCCATTAGAGAGCATAATGTAATCTGCGGGTAGGAAACTACCTTGATTGTCATTGAACATCAAAGGATGTCCAGTATTTGACGCATCAGATTGATCAAATCTGTAAGTATTACCAACAATTAAATTAATTGAAGCTTGAGTTTGACCATCAATCTGGAAAAGATCGTTTGGTGGTGGTGTTCCTCCGTTTGCTACTGTAGTAACAGCAAATGTTTGTGTTGGTGTGTTGAATGCTTGTACAAATGTATATACACCATCAGTATATCCAGAACCAGCATTCGAGATAGTACCAGGATACTGAGTGTTACCAGTAACAGTAATTGTTGCTTCCGCACCAGTTCCTGTACCGCCTGTAATAGGGACAGCAGTGTATGTTCCAGGAACATATGCGGAACCCTCTGTAATGTCTCCTACAATGCCATCTACATCAAAATCAGCAAACATTCCTAGTGTAGGAGATCCACTAGAAACAAATGGTTGTGCTGCATAACTACCAGCAGTGTAGTTAGCGCCAGTATTAGTAATTGTACCTTTAAATTCTAGTACAACAATATCTGCAGTTGCACCCTCACCAGATCCACCAGTAAGAATTACGCTACTATAACTTCCAGTGTCATAGTTTTGACCCTGGTTTACAACTGTCAGACCAGACTGGACAAGAATTTTCTTTCTTACTTTAATGTCTCTATAACTAATTACCTCTAGAGGCGCATAGTCAAATAGATTTTTACCAGCAGAAACGATACCTAAAGTTCCTGTGTCTGCCTTGAAGATACCTAAAGTTGCATCACTACTAAACGCCAAAGATGGCGCAACTCTGGTTCCATCTCCAATTTTTAATTCGCCAGTGGCGAGGTTACTACCACCAGATGTGACGTTGAAAATCTGGGCACCGATGTCATTGATTTTTACCCTTTGCTGTTCAAAGGTATCAGTGCGTGCTACATTAATTGCTGGCATTTTTGATTAACTCTCGCAGTAAGGATTTGATCTCAGAAACTTCATTCTTCAACATATTTATGTCGTCCAACGCGGAACTCAGCTGCTTTGATTTTCTCCTCGACTCTATAGCCGAGGAGTCCTTACATATGATGGCACCTGTGTTTAGGTCCCTTACGAGACCATCGTGCCCTTCAACTTTTGCATATCCCATACGCGGAAATTAATATGAAGCAACTGCTCTCAAATCCTGAATCTTAGGAACGTACACTGGATCGTTAGATCTCATGACAATCTTGATTCCGAAAGAGCTAAATTCTGGTAGATTTGCAACACTGTATTGCAGTTCTTGATAAGAAGTTTGCTTCTCTACGATACCAGAAACGGTATTCTCATTAGTTGGCAATTCATCTGTATCTGGTAGACCTGTTCCGTTGAAATATTCCCACTCAATGTTATCGAAGGATTCTTGACTGGAAGACTTCTTATAACGGAATAGAACTTGTACGTCATCAATGTTCTTGACATTTGCTGTCAATCTAACATCGATCGTTGTTCCAGGGTTACCAATTGCAATTTCTTTGGTTACATACTTAGCAACAGAAGAACTATTGCTGAATGACGTTTCTGGTCTGTATTCAATACCATTTGTATATGATACTCTAGAGACTTCCCAGTATCCAGTTGTCTCGCTTTGTTGATCTGGATATGCAATAATATCTCCTACTCTAAAGATATCCTCTACACCTTCTCCAGATCTAGCGTTACCACCAGTTGCAGAATCAACAAGAGATTCTGTATATCCCAGAGTTCCAAATGGTTTCTTGTCATTGCGTAGTGTAATCGTGAGATTTTGAGCATCAAAGATCTCTACTTTACCGTTGATCTTATTATCAAAGGTAGCAGTTAGAGCACTTGGGTTTCTTGCTACGATATTCTCAGCAACATCTACATTAAAGACCTGTCTAGTTGGATCAGAAGATACTGCAGCACGAGACTGATTCTGAGTATCAGTTAGTGCTGGATCGTATCCAACCGCAGAAAGTGAAGTGTCACCAAAAATGATACCCTCGCCCTTCTGGAATCCATTAGTAGTAGAAACTCTTACCCATACTGTAGGAGATCCATTGATCTCTTCTACTCTTGCAATGGTTCCTTTCGCCTTACTTACAGCACCTTCAACTGCTTGTGGTACTGTAATCACAGTTCCAGATGGAATGTTTGTCAAAGCAAACTGCGAAACTGGTTTGAACTCAAGGATTTGATCTCTTCTTCCATAACGATCTTCTTGTCCAGCAGACTTCTCAATTCTATTGCTTGCTAACTTAATAGAAGCAGAAGACAAGTCGATAGCAGGAGACAGATAAGAAACTGTAGATGCTAGTTTAATACTATACTGTAGTGACTTATCAATATTATTAGAAGTTTGATTGATCTTAGAAGCAAGAACTTTCTGATTAGTGAAATAGTGAATTTCATTCAAGAAAGTCTTTTCGTCACTAACTTGAGTATAAGAAGTGTAGTTATTGGTAGTAGAGTCAACTGGGATAATATTAGTGGTCTGAACAGTCGTCTTTACGCTTGTAGCAGTAAATGTTAGATAATTTACTTGTGGATACAGACGCTCATATTTTTTGTTATGAGCGACAAGAATAGATGATCCACCACCCCTAAGTGTACTAGCAGCAACGGTGGGACTTGCAATATGGTAGTAATCAACACCAGCACTATCTACAGTATAAAGTCTGGAGTTTAGTTGAGTTGCTGGGATACCACCAGTATCTGTCGAACCTTTGAAGAATACGAAGGACTTTCCGCGATCTTCAAAACCATGGTTTGGATGGTAAACGCGAATAATCTTATTGTTATTTCTGAATAGATCAGATGTAGCACCAGCATTAGAACCACCATCTGTTTCAAATGGATCTCTTCCTAGAGCTTCGTATTTAAGATCTTCGTTCTCAATCTTGAGTGTTCCTTCTCTAGTAATATCAAATTCTGCTCTATGAATAGTGAACTTAATATCTTCAAAGAGATCTTCAGACCAAGTGTCTACGTTTTGAGATCTGAATACAGATCCTAGTAGTGGTTGTGTAGTTACAGGTGTGCTTGTGGCAATTTCAATTTCGCCCAGTCTAGATGTCCATAATGCATATTCGGTCGAATCAGTTTCAACAACTAGTGCATACTTGGAATTGTTTTGTAGATAAACTGGGTTATCAAAAATAAATCTAGTTGGTGTTGTGGATTCTGTAACTCCACTAGAATCGACTGCTACACCCATTCTAACTGCTGGTGTGTCAATTGTTACACTAGCCTCAACTACAGCGCCTGCAGCGCCATTACCGATGCCTTTGACAACGATAGATGGTGGAGATGTATACTCAGAACCAAATAGTGTTGGTTCTGCAAAGTAAATCTTACCCTCGGAAATACTTACTCTGCCGTTTGCAACACTACCACCAGGCAATTGTGGACTCTCGAAAGATAGAATAGCACTTTCGTAATTTCCACCAGTTTCTTTAACTGTCAAGTTTGTGACTTTACCAGCATCTTTTGCGATAGTCAATGCAATCTGAGTGTTGTTAGTTGCATTGGATGTTGTCAAAGATCCGATAATCAGATCTTCATTCTGAACAAATGTTTTGCCGTTATGGTTGCTTAGAACAAGTGTATAAACTTGCTCATTGGTCAATGTAACTTCTCCGTTTACGGTAGCAGTAATTTCGTTATTGTTCTTGTCTAGAACTTTTGCTAGAGGACCACTGCAATTTGATCTGGAACCAGTAATAACTTCGTTGATCTTGATAGTAGCAGTGCCGTTGGCAAATACACGAATTCTTGTATTAGGAGTCAAAGAACGTTCTGTGCCAGGAAGAATATACTTGCCAGGCTTATCACTCTCTGTATTAGTCAGATATACTCTGATTGGAATATTGGTAGACTTTTTATTGAAGTAGAGATCAACACCAGTAGCAAAGCAACCGCCATCGAAGTTCTCGATCTTGAATGTTTGTGCTAGTGGATTTGGTTTTGTCTCCACATCAGTAACGCTATCAATCAACTGTACACCTTCATTTGCTTTAAAGATAGCAGGTAGAGTGGAGTTGATAGTAGAAGGATTCTCTGGTAGTCTGCCAAGAGCATAATACTTGACTTCAGCATAAGAATCTACAGTGTCTTTAGCAGCGTTTGTTGCACTGGACGTAAACCTAACTGTCTTAATACCAGTGGTAACTCTAACTTGCTCAGATGTCAAGTCGTAATTTACAGTATTGACATCACCAGTCCAAGTAGCATTCTCAAGTGGAGCATATCCACCAGGAATTAGAATCAAACCACTTGCGTTACCATTTTCATCAGTAACGATGCTGCCATTAAAACCAGATAGAGAGTTGCCTGCAAGACCAGTGAATCTGGTATCTGGGTTTACCCACCTTGTAATATCTCTTCCTTCTAAGAAAGGATATAGTTTAGTGGATGGTTTTAGTCTCTTGACTACGTACTTAACAGCAATACTTCTTGCAAAGAACTTGAGAGAGGTTGCAATTGATCCTTTCTCATTGCTATCTGTAGATAGACCTTTTCCTAACTCATTGTTCTGTGGACTTACGTTGGAAGAACTTGCGACGGAAGCAGATTCAACCTTGGAGAATGCACTGTCGGAATTGGTAGATCCAAATGACGTGATTTCACCAAAGCTGTTTTTCGATCCAATCCAGTTAACAATGAAGGAATTGAAGATGCTGGAATATGCTTCAGTAATATCATTCTTTGCTAGGAAAATAGAATATAGTTGTGTGTTATTGTCTACGACCAGTGGTTCTACACTGTCGTCGTACCAAGAATCAATGTTTGGTTCTAGGGCACCCTCTCCAACATACTGGAGTGCTACAAATGGATTTGGGTTGATCGTCTTGGTAGCAAACTCATTACCCAGTAGAGGTAACGTTGTATAAGGTAGAGTTACAATATTACCAGTTTTTTGGTATCCATCAATAACACGTTGATCATTCCTTGTATTTGACTCTACAAGAGCATAAGCATCCTCATGTGTTTGAGATCTCAGTACAGACTGTTGTGTATCAATAGCACACTTGTAATCACTAGAAGATACTTCACCTCTCAGGTGAGTTTCAAAGTTATCGACGATAAATCCAGTTTTGAATCTATTGAATCCAATTTCATCACGAATTTGCATTCCTAGTGCTTGCTGCTCAAGGATGCTGAGAGTAGTGTAATACTCAAGTCTCTCAACACGCTTCTCCAACTTAGCAATATCCTTCATCGTATATCTACGATTATCAACAGGAGTAATTCTTACATCCTTGCTGCTCGTAGTAAATGCTGGAATATAGAGGTAGTATAGAGCGATTGCATCATCCAGAGGTTCTGGACGAGTTGGATTCTGTGAAGAGTTACCTTCTTTGAGTACAAACTGTCCTTTCTTGTTAAGGAAGATACCATCAATTCTGCTCAAGAATTCTGTTTGACTAAAGCTGAATGTATATTCCAAACCACGATCGGGAGCAGGTGTTACAGAAACTACACCACCTTCGCCAATGAAACTGGTAGCAATGCCTTGTCTAGAAGAAGTATTTGAATAACCAGTGATATAAGAAGAGTTATCAACCTTAGGTCTGAAGTCAAGGACGTTCTTAAGTGAAACGATACCATGAACAGCAGAGTTGAATGATGGGATTTCTTCTAGAGTTACACCAGATTCGTGGTTGTAACTATCTACTGTACAGAAATCACCAGCAGAGTGCTCGAAGTAATCAAATGCTACGACAAGTTGTCCTGTAGGTGCAGGGTATCCTGGTTTTAGAACAATTCTAGAAACATCGTAGAATGTATCTCTCTGTCCATCATCGAAAGTAAATCTATCAGTGATGTCCTGACCATTACCAACTAGGTTACCAGCAGTATCAACTTCTGGTGCAGCAACAGATGTTCCTTCATAAACATATCTCAACTTATATGCATCTGCATAAGTTGTGAGTGTAGTAGATTCACTATCAAAATCTTCTCCACGGAGAGGAATAACTCTGTCTCCAACAGACTTAATAAGAATTCTCTTATTAGGAACGTTTGTTTTAATTCTAGGACGTGCTTTAGATAGTTCTAGAGTAGCAGATAGTTTTAGTTTAGGGAAATTATTTGTTGCGTTGAATACTGTAGTTGGTAAACTAATTTCTACAGAACCAGCATTTAGTCCACTTGCCTGATCAGTTTGGTTGGTTGTAGATACATTGTCTGCGGTGATGTATACAATATCACCTTTCTTGACAGTAGTAGCGTCACCAGGATCAAGAACAGTCATAACAAAATTGGACTCATTGAAAGTTACAAACCTTTGAGTACCAAATGGTAGTTGAGCTGTAAATGTAATTGTATTTGAGTTACTGGTAGAAGTAGTTACGAAATCTCTTCTGTAATAATACTTGATCTTGGAGTCTTCAGATCCTCTGGAAACCGATGCAACTTGACCACTGCCAGTTGGATAGATTAGTGTTCCAGATCCAAAGTTATCAATCTTTGGAGAAATCTTGACAATGCTATCATTAGTTACATCTTCTGGAATAGCAGTGTTTAGATAAATTCTAGACTTGATAGTGCCTTCTGGTTTAGTTGCATATTGAACAGATGCTCTTACAGACTTACCATCTGTTCCAGTAAATTGGATGTAATCACCTTGCTTGAGAAGTTGTGTAGCATCTCCACCAAAACCATTACACTCTAGGAATCTATATCCTTTTTTACCAGAGAAGGTAAATTCAGTAACCGAAGTAAGATTTACATATTCTGTTTTGTTGCTTTCGATATCAGCAGTAAACTTGTTAGCACCAAGACTACCAAATGCAGAACCAAAAGACTTAACATCTGCAGGACTGTAAGTAGTAACAGTATTTCTAAACAATACTGCATCAACTCTTGCTGCAAGAGCAACGTTTGCAGTAGGAGCAGTAATAGTTACGGTGGGTGGTTGGGAATATTTTTGAGAGAAAGCTTTTCTTTCTCTAATAACAGCAGAAACAACCCTACCACCAGCATCAACAGTAAGGGTTACCTTAGAACTGTCGAATGGTTGACCGTTGATAGAGATTCCTGCATCAGCGGGATATCCACCAGTAGATCTATACTTGGTAACAAAGTGAGAAATGGTATTGTCAGTTGCAATCTTAGCACTATTGCTGTTCTCATCAATCAGAACTTCTCCAGACTTAAATGTTCCAGAGAGGGTACGAACCATCAGCATGGCAGCACTACTGAAAGAAGAATCTGTACTTCCTTCAATTACACCATATGCACCACTAGTAACACCAACAACATATTGACCAGAAGAGAACCCAGTAGATGGTGTTTCTTCTAATACAAGTTTTGTGAAGAACGTAGGACCAAAGTATCCTAGTCCGAAAATAGAATTATAAACTTTTTCGCCACTGACAAGAGTTCCTTTAGAAAGGACAATATCAGTATCACCGTTGAATCCAAATCCTCTTTCTTTCAGTGTGAAGTTGCTAGATTTTGTGGTTCCAACCAGTGGAGTAATTACATCACTGTAATCAGTAATATAACCAAGTCTAGAAACATTATCAATAGTTGCTACAGTAATAGTGATATCATCTGTAGTGTCAACACCACCAATTGTGCTGCCAAGAATTGTAATAGTTTCGGTTGGTGTATAGTTAGTTCCGCCAGCAGTAACAGTGACGTTAGAAATTACACCACTGCTGTTACGAGCAACAGTAAATGTTGCACTGAGACCATTAGCAGAAGAATTACCAGTAACACCAGTATAAGTAGCGTTTGCTTCTGACCCAAGAGTTGTACCAGCACTATAAGTTACTGTAGCAATAGGACCTAATCCAGCACCAGTTGTTGTGTTTAGATAGAAATATCTTCTGCTTCCATCATCTTCTACATCAAATTCTACAAGAGAATCTAGTTTTGCTTTGCTTCCTAGTAGTGTAATCTCTGCAAATCTCTTCGCTGCATCTCCAGGGCTTACATCAGGTCTGGTTACAACACTGAATCCGAGAACTTTAAATGTACTGTAAGATTCTGGAAGACCAGATGCTCTAGTTGCAACAGTGTACAGTTGATTGCTGCTATCACAAATGTCTGTGAATGAAATGGTAGGAGCAGCGTTATTTGCTGGGTTTAACTTTTGGACGGTGTTAGACTGTGTAATTTCTACAGTAAATGTTTTTACACCATCATCATCACTGTAGATACTTCCTCTACGATCTACTGTGCTTATTCTTTCATCAGCGTCTTCTACAAATCTAATTCCAGAAGCAAAGTCAACTTGTTGACCAATTGTTCCGTCATTATACAAAGAGAACAATTCAACATCTGGATATGCAGTGAGATCAGAACCTTCTGCATTCAAAGGAACAGATCCAGATACGTTAGCAACAGAGTAAGTTGGAAGACCTCTAGTCTTAATAACTTGATTATCACTCTCAAGAGTTTCTCTTGCTTTACTTACTTCAATCTCTTTTGTCTCTTTGTTGACAATTTCATATCCTCTAATGTATGCCTTACCAGCACCAACATTAGCAATCATTTTTCTAGAGGCATCTTGCTCATCTAGACCATTATAATTGCCATCAGCATCAACAGCATAGACGCCGTTATTGCCTTCTTTTTGTGCCCACTCTCTAATGTCTACAGAGAAGTTATCAACAACGTAATCACCAGACTCGTCGTAAGTTCTTCTAGCGAGTGTCTGCTCTAGTAGGGAGTAATCTGCTTGTACAACTTTCTTTTGTACAACACCTCTCTTCACACGAAGGAGCTGAATAAAATTCTTATCGGTTTGGGTATCTAGATCATACTTCTTGAGTGATAGACTAATCTTCAGTCTGTGTGCTCCAGGAGCAGAGAAGTTAGAAGACCCAATAGAGTTGTCATATAAGGATTCATCTTCCTCTGGAGTGACGATATCCTCCATAACTCGGAATCCAATTTTTGCACTAGGTGCATTGTAATATGGATCGATGACTAGTAGTTGCTCTTCATTTCTTACGAAATATCCATTAGCAAAATAGATACCCTCTTCTACTTTAACAGCAGAAGCAAAACCCATTGCTGGACTTACTACAGAAGATTCTTCCGCTGTGTCAGGATCGACAACAGTTACGGCAGTTGGTAGAACAGAACCATCTGTACCAACAACCATTAATGGTGTATTGATACCATCAATAACTTCTAAAGTCTCACCTTGGCGGAAGGTAGACTCGTTATTAGCATTACCACTAGTTGTGTAGATGACAAATAGTGTATCTGCATTGGTTTCGGTAGCGTTCTGTGTAGAAACTACGTTTCCAATAACACCAGAAGTAAGACCTCTTAGTTGTGTACCAATTAACTGTTCAATGTCATACTTCTTGTAGACAATGTTATCATCGCCATCATTAACAGCAACCTCAGATACAGAAGATAATTTAACGTAGTCTAGTTTATTATTTAATCCTACTTCACCAGGGATTACTAGATCTCCCTGTTTGAATGCATACTTACCATAGCTTTCAATCTGGTTCTGTAAAATAGATTGAAGTTGTGTTAATTCTCTACTCTGAATAGAGTACCCAGGACGGAAAAGAATTTTGTAGAAATTCTTGTTATCGTCAAAATCCTCAAAATAAGGAGAAACATTTAAGTTAGTCTTCTGTGGCATGGTATTCCGCCAAATACTAGTATCTTAGTCGTTAGTATTTAGACGAGATAAAAAAAATCCCCCGCGCTAGCGGAGGACTTGGTGATATTTATTTTGGATCAGAACTCGATGACTAGTTTGATGTCTTCAATCTGGTCAGGAGCGCGAGTGATTAGTCTTCTGTTCTCAACGTAGATCAAATCACCAGAGTTGTTATCAACTTCAGGTGTTCCGATACCGTTGGTTAGCGTGACGCCTTCGACAGCACCGTTAACAGTGGTGTCTGGGCTTCCACCAGCGTTGGATTGAGCACCAGTAACTGCTGCGGAACCATTTGCCTCGAAGAGACGGACTTTACCGTCACTATCAAGGTGCTCAGCAGGAGTCTGATAATACTTGAGGATACCATCGGTTGTAGAACCGTTGTCTAGTACCCAAGAAACAACTGTACCATATGCAGTACCACCAGTTACAGTCTGAGAAATTCTTTCGTCAGCGATGTAGTCAGTGCCACCAGTACCAGTGATCTTAACTGCATACAGACCGTTGAGGGTATCAGCGGTAGCAAATGTAGTGGTTCCTTGGTTGTATGGGTCCTTGAGAATACCGATTCTACGGAAGTCGTTATCAACAGGGAAGTCACCAGCACCTTCAGCATAGGTGAGGCGAATGTTGGTCATAACGCGCTTAGCGTTGAGTTCTAGTTCCATGTCAGAACCATGACCACCCTTAGGAGGAACGATTACTTCGATAGATCCAGTGAAACCAGAAGGAGTTGCAACTGCACTGCTTAGTGCTTGGTCACCGAAGAGGTTACCATTAGCAAGAGAAACAGAAGCATAAGTGTAACCAGTTCCCTTGACTGCAACTGAGACAGAAGCAGGATCGATAGCACCACCAGCAGTGGTAGTGAACTGTACAACACCGTTAGCACCATCACCACGGATTGCGGTGTAAAGTGTCTGTGCAGCAGGTAGGTTGCTACCTGCATCTTCTACGACAGCAACGTCGATTGCACCAGCAACTGCTGCGTTCTGAGTAGAAACGCGAGTAGCGTTGTTAGCAAGAACGATTGGCATGAAGTCCGAAGAGAGGAAACGGAGTACATCATCGGTAGGAAGTGTGAACATGTACTTCCAGATGTAACCAGCGCCAGATGCTTCTGTGTAGATGCCGTTAGCGTAGTTACCAGAAGTTGTGCTTGGTTCTTCGGTTGCGTTCTGACCAGATGGGTTAGCAGAACTTTCACCGTTATAGAGGCACTTGAATACTTCGTAAGTGCTATTCATTACATAGAACTTAGCATCAGCAATGCTGGTCTGACCTGTAGCAGTTGCTTTACCTAGTTGACCGCCACCTGCAGGAGTTGCAGAGTAGTCGGGTTTGTACATGTCGAACTTAGGGTTAGCAACTAGATCCCAGTTGTAACGACGAACGACGGCACGGGCAAACTCGCTGGTAATTCTCTTGGCAGCGATAACGTCATCATAAACGTCAAAACTTTCGACTTGGTTGTCTAGAGGAAGGGGTGGCTCGTTTTCTGTACCATAACGATAGACACCTGCTTTAGCAGTAGTACCAGTGTCGGATCCGCTAGAATACTCTTTAAGAGTTGCGCCTAGGGCACCAGGAGTGGAATTAACGCCAGAGGAACCAAAGATTCCAGACAACAGAACGGCACCATCATAAACTTTGGCAATTGTTCCTCGGAACGTAGCAGCACCATAGTTGGCACCTACGTAGACTTCTGCACCTTCCGAGAGAGCACCGCCAGTCACGGAATATGTCTCAAGGTATGCATACCAGGGTTGTGGGCGACCCACAAAGAAGTACATTCTAGAGCGTTCCGCACTGGTGTCGTTGGGACCCTCAGTTAACGACTCAAGAAATTGTTTCGCGTTGAAAATTCTAAACTTATCAGAAATAATAGCAGCCATTGGTTTTCCGTTCCGACGTAGTGTTTTGTGCCAAAGTTATTTATATTTATACCGATATTTAGGAAATTGAGAACGGTACGATTTCGTCTCCGCTCGCAATAGTAGTAGTTCCTCTCAGTAAAGTACATCCTGTAAAGGATGTTGCGGTTTTGCCCGTATATTCTACCACAGATCCGCTCTCAGTAAAGAGGTGACCCGATGATGGGAAATACGTAGTGTCAGCAACTGTGATGGTTGATGGTATTGCACCGCTTGAAGTGGTTGTGGTGACTGGGTTTTGGATGGATGGGTTACCAAGATTCCACTTTTGACCACCAAGAGTGAAGTTTGAATTTGCCCTCTTAACAAAGTCATTGATAGATACTGCGGCAAAATATCTCTCGAAATGCTGGATAGTCCAGTTAGAAACATTTGCCGTGCCATCATCATATCCAACCGTTGTCCAGTTACCAATATTGGAACCTAGGTTACCAACAGTATACTCTCCTTGATATGTATTCAATCCCTCATCTGCGTTAACAAGGTCGATAACAACAGAATTTCTCTTAGTAACAGTCTTTGCAATAAGAGTAACAGGTCCGTTATTTCTTGTTTCAACTGGATTGGTAAAGAATACTTCTTCCTGGTAGAAGTCAAGTAGACCACTAGGTGGTGTGAATAGTAAGAGCGCAGTAGACTCTCTCCTGACAGAGTAATCAAATATAACATTAATTTGTTGATCAGTACGAATAGTGGTCTCTTGATATGTAACGACCATTGGGTCAATACCAATAACACCAGTCTCGATAAACGAACTTCTGTCAAACGATACAGTAGAAATAGATTCTACATCAATTTGTGGTTGCAGTTCGATAACACTTACTCTATCGGTCGTGCCAGGTAATGTCGCAGATCCTCCTAGCACCTGCAATGTTCTTACAGACTCAGCGCCTCTACCTTCAACAAGGTGAGAAGAGGATACAGAACTGATGCTCTGAATTGTATTGACGCCACCAGGAACAACAGATACGAGATCTTCCAGTTGACGGACAAAAGTTCCTGCAGTCCACAGTTGATCATTTGTTCCATCCTGTCCTCTCTCACAGAAGAGGAAACGATCGTCATACTTACGTGGGTAGTAGATAACCTCGTCGCCAACCAGAATCTTTCCGTTTGAAGCAAATTGTGATGTATCTGGGATGTATACAATAGTAGAACCTTGTGGGAGGTCTGTTTGTAGGAAGGCACCTGCAGCATTGTAGGTCTTTCTCTCCAGGAATGTGCTGTCAATTTCCCTTTGAACAGTCGTGGTGATTGCTCTAGAAGTAGAAATAACAGATGCACTGACGACGTTAGGTGCAGCAGTAGCAGCAACAGATACAATCTGTCTAGTTACGTCTGGTTTCGCCATTACGACAGGAGTGATCCTGTCAGTAGATCTTTGGCGTACAACGATACCAGGCTGGTTGTCACCATCTGGCATATCGTTCAATCGCTCTACAGGCCAGATATTATCAACAATTTTTCTCTCGATTAGATAAGGAGAGATGAGCAAGAACGATGAAATATACGCGGCGAGTGGTGGTGGAAGCGTAATAGGTGTAACTTCGGATTGAATTGTAATCTCTTGTTTTACAACACTCTGTACACCAAGTTTGATGACATTTACCTCAATGTCATTATAACGGATAATTCTGTAATTTCTCGTTACAACTGCTTTTGGTGCCTCGGTATAACCACTACCACCATCAATCAGTTCAACCGCAACAACATTGCCATTGCTTACAATAACAGCAGCTCTAGCACCACCACCATTGCCACTCTTTGGTACAAACTCTACCTGTGGTGGTGTGTAATATTGATATGCAGTTCCTTCTGCACGAGATCCATTAGACTTGAATACCTTTCTATTCCAATCTAATCTCTCAATTCTACCAGTTAGATTGCCATTAGCATCTTCTTCCATGATTGGAGTGATGCTCAGACCTTCACCACGAGTAGTGCCATTATAAGGTGTTACTGTATATGTGCCGTAGTGATCGGAAGTAACGTCAGTATTATTTCTATATTCTTTGGAATATACGTTAGGTGCTACTTCTTTAATAGTTCTTGGTTTGTCTTCACCATCAATCTTGATTACATCTCCAGGTGAAACCTTGAAGAATCCCTTTTTCTTCAGAGCATCATTGGTATTAGCAACATCGTTTTGATACCAAGTTTGAGACTCTCTAGAAAGAATGGTGATTCCATCTGCACCAACATTATTTGTAGTTAAAGTGCAAGTATAAGTTGTAGTGTCAATGGTAAATGTTGGACCATTTGGATTCAAGAAAATACCAACTTTGATGTCTAGGGTGGGATCAAATGTGGTGTTGTTGGATCTTAGTTGGAACTTGAGATCAGGACCCTGAACGTAGTAGTTGACCATTTTGCCAAGAGGGTTCTTAGCACCAGATGGTAACTCTTGATACAACCAGACATTTGCGTAAGTAGATGGATAACCTTTGTCAGATGTCCACCAAGAGTTATAACCAGGGTAAACTGTGGTTGCACCATTGCCGACTGTTAGTGTCTTATTGTAAAGGTAACTGCCAGGTTCATGGTCATATAAGGTAACGACTTTCTCATAGTCCTTACCATATAATAGTCTCATGTCAACTACATCTTCTTTCCTGAGAGGATACTTAAATGTAATTGCAGGTCCAGCAATCTCGTATGCAGATTCATAATCCTGAATCACACCATTGACAAGGACGATCAAGAAGTCTCTATCCTCAACGTTGTAAACCGTGTCTGTGTCTACAGATTTGATGAGGAATGGACCTTTAGAAGATGAATCATCTTCAAGAATCAATGTCTTATCGGTTGTGTATCTCTTGTAGCTACCGATGTTGAAAGCAAAGAATTTCTCGACAGCAGTTGGTTCGCCAATAGTTTTGGCAGTAAGGTCTTGATCCCAAATTGGTGGAGAATCAAATACAATTTGGTTAGGATTCTTCGTTCTATCAATGTAGTAAGCGTCAAACGCAGGTTCAAAAGCATTGAACTTGTTACGCTGTACAACACCATTGAGTGCAACAATCAGGTCATCTTCTGGTCCTGGTAATTGGACAGCGGTGTCATCTTCATAATATAGGTCAAAGACTGTAGTTTCTCCATCGATATAGTCAGGAAGAGATCTGGTCTCTGTAGATCCTGTGATCGTAGATGTGATATTTGTTGTCAATGCAGAAATAGCAGATACAACAGTTGCACATTCAGAAGATGGCAACTGATTATCTGGAAGAATATTTAAGTTTGTAATTGGAGTTGTATTTGTATACGCTCCAGTCTTGTTTGGATTAAAGTAAGTTCTGTCTAGAACTGTTGGACCAGTGTTAAAGATAGTTTCAATGATTTCATAATACGTATTCAACGCTGCAGCAACACCAGCACATGCAGGAGAGTTGGCATCAGCAATAACCTCATTGTTGATAACTGGTGCAATATTTGTATAGATGCTAGTTCCAGGCAACGTTTGTCTCATTGCTAGAACACACAGTTCATTCAACACCTTATCGTAAGTTGCTAGAGTTTCAGACAACTGATCATTGATGTATGCTAGTTTGCTTCCAATGAAGTATAGTTCTGCATATTCTACAATTTTATAGTTTCCACCATATCTTAAGTGTTCAACAACACGATCGATCAGAATACCAGTATCTCTTCTACACTTAGTTTCTTTGGAGTTCCAGTTAATTGCTGGATAAGTTGCCTTTGCCCAGTTTACAGAGTAATCAATAATATACTCTCTATTCCTAGCGATTAGATCAGAACCATCATAGAATGTTCCGTTATTAGTTCCAGCAAATGTAAATGTTACCTGATTCAATCCATTGAATACAGGTGCAACTGTTAATGATGTTCCAGGACCAACAGAGTATTGATCTCCAGGAGTTACAACACCAGTTGCTGTTGGTAGTGTAACATCTGAAGTCTGTGTACCATTCAAGTAAGTATTACCAGGAGCAGCTGAACCAGCAGGTGGTGTGCCACTAGTAATAAGAGCATTAGCAGATACTCTTACTTGAGTATCGTTGATAATCTCAGTAACCTTAATGTTGCTAGCAGATGGGAATGCTCCGCCAGCACTGATATGTGCTCCAATAGCAATATTAGAACTGTCAGTGACTGTGATAACATCATTACCAGCAGTCCAAGAAGCATTAACTTCAATCCAATCCCAGTTTCTAACTGCTAGTTTTGCTAATCTAACTGCATATTCAATTGCAGCATTAATGTAAACTTCATAAGAATCATACTTGGTGACGAAATCTGCTGCATAATCCAATGACTTGACATTACCACCAAATCTAACGTCATGATCAAGAGCCTTCATGGTTAGTCTGATATCATCCTTAAACTTGGGTTCTAGGATGTTCCATGGAATAGTATTGTTATTAATTACAGTAGCATATTGCGATTCAAACCAACCGATGGTTTCAGCAACAATAAAGTCTGTATTTCTTTCAATTTGATTAGCAGCATCAATCCATGTGCCACCTCTCTGATAGATATTTCTTACTTTCTTAAGAGTAGACTGACTTACGCTAGGATCTCTAAAGTAGAATAGTCTTGCTAAGAATTTCTGCTGTGGTACTATCTGACCCTCTACAGTTTGCTGACCTAGAGGTGGAGCAGCAAATGTAATAGTGCTACCAGAAATAGAATATGCAACTCCAGGTTCTTGGATTACACCATCAATAGTAACAATTAGAGATTGATTGTTATATGGAACAATTACACTGCTATTAGTTTTCTCTCTGAGGTTGAATGTTGTGGTTCCAACTAGTTGACCATTTGAATTAAACCTTCCGTCAAAAGGAGCATCTAGCTTAACTTCAGCAGATAGTAGATCAGTGAAGTTATATTCCTGTACAGAAACCGTACCAGTACCTTCTTTTGCTCTGTAGTCTTCAATTTTTTGAACTGTTTGAGTAACAACTCTACGGGTGTTCTCTACTGTAATTTTATTCTTCTCTGGATCCCAAAGTTGTACAACAGTAAAGTGACTTGCCTTTGGAGACTCAACAGGCATCTCGGAAGATGCTACTGGATCAATGATTACCTCACCAAACAGTTTCATACCTGCTGGGTGAGTTGTATTCTTGATTAAGTCTCTCCAAATGTTAATTGGAGTTCTAGATTTAATTACATACGAATAATCTTGATAGAAGAAAGAGTCTGTTAGTCTTTGATTACTGTTACCTACTCTACCTCTATCAGATGTATAGTATCCTTGATTGTCATATGAAGATCTGATATCCAGAGAAAACTTAGTTACATAAGTTGCAACAATTTCTCCAGTGTTTCCTGAGCGCAGACTTTCTACATTGCTGTTTTCTCTAAATGCACCAGTGATGTTAACAATAGAGAGAAGATTAGAACCTTCACGCCATTCAGCAACAGTTCCTCTTGCAACTTCAATATTATTGATCTTCTGTACTACGATTTCACCTTTTTCAAATGCATTGCTAGGGTAGTTCTTCAGTGCATAAACATATGGTGTAGTGTAATCTGAATATAGTGTTTTATCTTTGTGGAAAGAAGCACCGTTTCTAACAATAGAAACATTTTTAGGTACACCAATATCTTCACCCTGTGCAAACAGTTTTACATCAGATTCAACAATTGCAATTGTTGGTGCAGATGTGTAACCTTTTCCTTTTGTTTTTACTTTGATGTCAAATACTTTGCCACCAGCACCCATCGTCACGGTAAACGATGCGTCGATGCCTGTATTGCCATCAGTGATTACTACAACTGGTTTAGAGTAGTTTGCACCAAAAGTGTCAACTCTTACACCAGTAATTGTCTTGGTGAATGAGTCAAACAATACAGTTGCAGTTGCAAGGTTATCTTCTGATGGGAATACGCCAGTAACAATTGGTGTCTTTCTGTATGTGTCACCAATATTTGTAATAGCAATCTTACTAATACCACCAACAGAGAATGCGGATGCTGTTGTATATGTGATAGTTCCACTACCATCATACTGTGGTGTTTTCTCCAAAGAATAGCAAATTCTATTTGAAGTAACGTAGTTTACTACCCTTCTGCCTACAAGAGGATCATTAATAATTTTAAGGTATGAATCCTCAGATGCAATCAAATTGTTTCTATCGAAATAGTAGTAATTAGAGAACTCGGTTGGTCTCTTGACATTATATGTGTTAGTTGCATCTCGTGAACCGAAACCAAACTTGAGTTCAATTTGTGCTCCAGGTGCTCCAGGAAGAATAGCAGATTCTACTTTTTCTGCTGGGACGATGTTAAAACTCTTACTTGGGCTAAAATCTAAGTAACTTCCAGTCAAAGAACTATCAGATGTATCAAAGATATACTTGTAGTATTCTTGAATTTCAATAATTGGATTTGTCTGATAGGTGCCCGTTGCTCCTCTCTTGAACTCAAACTTATTAGTTGCAGCACTAGCACTGACAATATCAGACAGTCTTTGTGGACTGCTGTTATCAAAGAACGAATCAAATGATGTAATAGGAGTCAGAGCATTAAGATTAGTTGATGATGGATAAACAATGAATAGTTTGTGTGTTACAGGATCATAGGTAACAGTTTCAGATCCATTGATTTGGAAGTTGCTATTAAAGTTATATCTTCCGTTATAGAGAACAAATGGTGCGTTATCGTAATGATCTACAGCAGTTGTTCCTTCTTGTGCTCTTTCTACAGTCAGAGTATTGCTGGAGATAGAAGACACCTTGACAATTTCGTCGTCAATCTTTGCTAGATCATTTACAGCAAATCTAGATGCATCATCAATAGTAATCTTAGTTGACTCTCTGGAAACTCCAACATGGTCAACATATACTTTTAGTCTCTGTGTGCTTTGAGAACCACCAGATCTAGCTAATTGTACATCTTCTACAGAAAGCAAATCTTCTCTCTTGTAACCAGTGCCACCATCAGTAATCTGAATATCGGTTACATATCCATCAGTACCTACAACAATATTTGCTTTTGCTCCAGATCCAGAACCACCAGTTAATGGAATGTTTGTATAACTGCCAGTAGTATAATCCCAACCAACATTGTATACGAGCAGACGACCGATACCAGTGTAATTTACTTTGGTAGTGATCGATGGTGGATTTAACTGTAAATCTTGATAAATTCTCTTTCTGACATAATATGTTGTTGTTTTAGTTGCGTCATCAGGATTGATTGCAACATTGATAACATCATTCAGACCAATACCATGGTTTTCAGAAGTTTGAATTAGAGCTACCAATTGGTTTACATCAAATGGTTCCAAACCATCACTCAGTGATACAAAACCTGTAATTTTAGTACCAGAGGTATCACTTAAATTGTTACTTGCTAGGTAGTGCTCTGCAAGGTTTGCTTCTGTCTCAAAGTAGTATGGTGATGTACCAGTTGCAACGTCATCAGGAGTAGAAGGGTCATTGTCATAGTCTGCAGTCGGCAGAACTTTTACAGTGACAACGTTTGAATCTGCTGTTGTAGCAAGAACTTCACCAAATGCTACTTGTGCTACAGCACCATCAGTCAATTTTAGAATCGATCCTACTGAATAGGAAGATGCTGTATCTAACTGCAGATTTAGAACTTTAATCGAAGCAGAGAAGGTATTTGTGGTATCAAATGTTCCTTGTACATTTCTAAGAACAACAACATTGTCATTCCTTACAGTGCCCACAATCTCACCAGATGCTCCAGATGCAGGTTGAGACAACGTGTCTCCATCAAACAAATATGCTGGAGTAATGATTTCTAGTCTGGTTGCTTTAGTCTCAGTAGACTCTAACCAATCAACATCTTTACCTTTCAGTTCGGATACAATTGCCTCTGCACCAAATCCTTCTGTACCAGTGTTGTTGAAGAACAGTTTAGATCCAACACTAAAGGTGTTTGTAGAGGAGACAATATCGATATTGTCAATACTACCACTCTTGACATCATTAACTGTAGCAAGGAAGTTTCCACCATTGCTAGGAGTTCCAGATCTGTAAAAACGTCTTACATTTGTAGGTAGATCTGTCTGTGATAGATTTGAATTGTAGTTAGAATCAACAGGTAGAGAATAGTAATTTTCTCCAAGAATATATGGATACTGTGGTTCCTGCTGATCATTGATAGTCAGGAAGTATGCGTATATGCCTGTTGGGAACTCTGGAGTTACACAATATCTTCCGTTGTTCTGATCAAGCAATCCACTACGATGTCTATACTCATAGTCATCAATAAATGTGCCTAGTGGATAGGTAGAAGTGGATGGTCCTTCAAAACGACTTGTTTTCTGAATATAACTAGAAGTCATCCTAGAGATGCTAGATGTAGCATCCAATGGATTCTCATATCCAAATGGTCCATAGATGGGGTTGCCATCATATGCATAACCAATGATAGGAGAGTGTGTTTTACTTGCTGGTTCTTGGAATGTAGAACTAAGGTTGTCATTTAAGGCAACACGAAGAGATTTTGGATTGCCTACATGTCCATAACCATATTCTAGTTCTCTATTGTAATTTTCAAACAGATATCCATACTCGTCATCTAGTTTTGTTTCTAGTTTGACATATCTGTTCTTTACCCATCTCTTGATAGTAGCTACGCCTTTTGCTCCAGATCCAACAGGAGAAACGATTACTTCAATATTTTCCTGTGAGTAGAACTCACCTTCATTAATTACTTCGTAACCAGTAACTCTACCACCTTCAATTGTGGCAGTATACTCAGCAAATCTACCTCTTCCTACCTTATCTCTAATTAGAATTGTGGGTGGAACAGAGTAGTATTCTCCTTGATTATCAATCAGAAGACTTGTTACTTTACCCTGAGTTACAACAGCACGAATGATAGCACCTCTACCAGAGAGAATCTCTACTGTTGGAGTTTTCGAGTATTGAATTGGATTTCTTAGTTCGACAGACTCAACAAATTCACCAGAGAGTTTTGCGACTGCTTTTCCTGGTACACCATCTACAAGAACGTTTGGTGGTGCAGTGTATTTGGTTCCTTTGACAGTAACATCAATTTTTTGTAGTTTGCCAAAGTCAACAAAGTCTTTATCTTTATATCCATAGACACGAACACCATTGACCAAGATTCCGACATCAGAATTTGGAGTCTTGTAAATCTCAGTAGTTCTTGTCGCTTGCTTTCTGACTAACTTAAGTAGTTTTTGATCTTGGATGTTTGTTGGATATCCACTAGCTCCATCTAGGATGTCATAAGAAGGATAACCAGTAGATGCCACGTAATAGTATTGGTCATCTTCAAACAAAGCAGATACATCTGCTGTCAATCCACCAAGAACAGATTGAATTGCTGGTTTTCCAGGAGCAACTGGAACTGCACCAGTAGAGAACTTAAATCTTGGATTGTTTTGGGAATCAACAACCTTAGAGTCAGACGTGATGAATCCAGGGAGACCAATTTGGATCTTTTCGCCAACTGTAGCATTTGGTTGTCCATTCTCTACATTAAGATTGTAGACTAAACCAAACGATAGTAGGGTTACGCCAGCACCACCCAGTTCAATAGGTTCGTATACATCAGTGCCTACTGGATATGTTCCCTGAGTCTGTCTGGTAGCAATAGTAAACTGAGTGATGTTCTTTTCATCAAAAGTGATGATTTCACTGCCAACTAAAAGACTACCAGTTTTCTTCCATCCAAGTGTAGAGAAGACTTTGATAGTATCACCAGGACCATCAGTAGATAAGATTTGCTCAGTCAACTGTGTTTTTGACGTGATTGCAAATGTACCGTTGATAGTTTCCTCAGCAAGGAAAATGTTGTAGATGTTTTCTCCATCTACCGTGCTGTCATATCTTACATTGTCTACAGTAGCAGAAGCAAACGCAGTATTGTCAGTCTGTGGTTGTGTAATTACCTTACCAATCAGATCATTGACATTACCACTAAGAACCTTTGCTTTCAGGGCATATCCTTGTACCCAGTCAGATTCGGAAGACTTGTATGTAAAGTCTTTTGGTTCATACTGAGTTGGTGTATTCTCTTCACCACCAGCAACCAGTGTATTGAACAGGAATCTTACAGAGGCTTCTGTTCCTTTTGCCTTGTAGAACTTGCGAATGTTCTTGATAAGGGTTCTCTTATCAACTTCGCCTTTTAAATATTTTTCTGGGAAAGCACCAAGATACTGTGCTTCAAAACTCTTGATTAACGCATACAGAAATAGATTACTGATATTCTGTACGTCAGATCCACCAGAGTGTGCTGCAGCAACTGTGGAGACAAAATTGCTAGAACCGTATAAGTCGCCTAGTTTGGTATTACCACTGACACCTCTACTTACGTCTTGGAAAGTGTCGTTAGTTCTCGTCTTGTAAAAGCAGATTTCATCATCAATCTTGAAATAACCATTTTCTTCTGGGAAAGAAGTGGCATCTACAACCTGAATAGAAGTAGCAGAATCTGTGACGTTAGTTACTAGTGTAGATTTCTGCCTAAGTAAACTCTTCTCATAGTAATCGATGTCAGCATAAGTCTGCAAGTTACTGATAACATCAAGAGGTTGACCCTGCAACTCTTGCTGCTCATAATACTTGGTTACGAACTTACTAAAAAGTTCGTATTCAGAGGTGATAAACTCTGGGAGTTGTGACTCGATCAGAGTTGAAATTGCCTTTTTTACTGCCATCTATATTACTCTGAGAATGCAGCGAAGCTGCTTTTTGCTACATCAACGTCCAAGTAGACCTCTCGTTTTGCCACAATGTCATTTTCTAAAGGTCTTACTCGTAACTCAATACGATTATCACCAAAGGTTCCTTTAATGATAGTCATATCGTACAATTTAACTTCACCTTTTGCATAATCAACATCACCAACATTATCGTCCAAAAGGACTTTTTCGCCAGTGATTCCATCTAGTCTATATAGGATCATTTTGCCTAGGCGATCCTCAAGATACACTGTAAATGTTGGGTATTCTGTTACCACGAAACCCGTTGAAGACACTACAGGGTCGTCATCATCGAGGAATGCATTTTGATAACAAACTTCGTAGTAAGAAGTCGAATTAATCTGAGCGTAAAAATCCTTCCTCATCGTCACTGAAGTGAGATTGGAATTAATAGAAACATCAGAATTATCGATTACAGCAACTGCTTTACTGTATCTGAACTTACCGTTAAATTTTTCTGTATTGGACGTGTCGATGTAGGACTGAAACTCAGAGATTGCATTATCTCTAATTTGAGTCTTAGTCAACTCAGTCTTAGACGAATCGAAGAATATTCTGCTGTTAACCTCAACATATAGAATAGATGGGTCAATCAACTCAGGTGTGATTGCAGCAACACGATAATTCTTGAGTTTTCCTCTAATCTCTTCTTTAGTAACAGAAGTCAACCTAGCAGCATCTTCTGGTTTGACTGCAATGAAGACTTTACCATACGCAGGTGGTTCTTGTTCCTCACCACCAAACACAATGATGTCACTAACTGCTGGATATAGATTACGAACAATAGCACCGTAGTCACCAGCGGTTACTGCACGGTCTTGTGCGGCAAACATCTTAGGAGCGGTAAACTTGATCTTATCAACGCTCTCTGCTGCTGTACCGCCTGCTGCAGCGGTCACAGTGGACACAGCAGCACCAACAGATGTTGGGTTGTTTCCAGACTGGTTTACGAGGGTTCCAGAGAACGTAAATGTTTTTGCACCATTAGATTCTGCACCAGCAGTAACTAGATACGAAATCTCAATCTTCTCGCCGTTTTCTAGTTTTCTGCCTAAGACACCATCACCAAATAGAACTTCATATCTCTGCTCAGATACTTCTTCCAAAAAGTAAATTTCAGATGATGGTTTTGCTTCAAGGATATTCTCAGATAACTTATACTCTTTGAATATAGTAGCTACTGCTGATGGATATACCTTAACCTGAATGGTAGATGTATCGATACCAGGGTTATCAAGAATGAAACGCTGATTAGTCAATGCTGCATTGAAAGTGTATGTGTTAGTCAACATAGCACCTTCTTTAAGTTCTAGGCCGTCAAAATTTACGACGCCATTGACGACCTGACCTAGAACGTCTCTCGTTACTGCATACTGATACAGTGTGTTATCAAACGAGGAGACAAAACCTGTTCCTGCCTTTAGTGTTAAACTTGTGTCTGTAGTAGCACCCGCATAGGTAACGACAAGGTTTACTTTTGCTGATGGTGCTGTTGTTGACTTTGGACGATATCCTAACTGCTTAGCAAGAGAGACAACGTTGTCTCTTAGACTAGCAGAGTCAATGAACATCTCATTGACTGTCATGTTGGCATTGAATGCCGTGTAGTACGTATTATATGCCAGTGTGTCAATCAACGTTGCTAACGCTGATCCCTCAAAGTCATAGTCAGTGAAATCAGAATTCGCCCTTAGGTAATCTTTGAGGGCGGCTTTGATATCACTAAAATCTAAATTTGCTACCTGTGTATATGGCATTTATCGTGTGCTCTCTAAGAAGAAATCAACATTCACGGGTACATCCTCTCTGCCAACGATCACGAACGATAGTTCTGCTTCAAATCCGTTGCTGTCAAAATCTGGAGTAATGAGCACAGTGTCTACAATTACACGAGGTTCATAATTTGTGATAGTTTCTTCTACTGCTTGTTTAATTAGAGCAGCAGTACCAAAATCTAGAGGTTCAAACAATAACCTATAGATATCAGACCCCAGTTGAGGCTGAAAAGGTCTCTCCCCCTTATTTGTAAGGAGGAGATTACGAATAGATTGAATGATGGCAGCCTTATCCTTGACAACGACTAGATCATCGCTGACAGGGTGTTTCTTAAAAGTAACGCTCAAATCCTTGAACGTTGGAAACGCAGGCATGGAGATACAATATGACTACGTTTTATTTATTCACTTGCCACAAAATCCGTCTGCCCACTCTGCTTGGTTGTCAAAGATTTCGCCTTCTTTAACATCCTTGAGTTTCTGTGCCCTCTTTAAGTGCCTCTCACTGTCTACTTCTGTAATGAGAGTCATTCCAGACTTTTTAAAGTCTTCGCCCTTATCTACTCTCTTGTCCATTTGTGGTCTCCGTCCGTAGTTTTCGTTCAGCATTAGTTTCCCAAAAATAATTATCAGTGTCTCCAAGGCGTCCCCAATCGGTTCCACCCTCAACTTCGTATTCTATGGTAGATACTTTGAAATCGGGGAATGTGGGTTCTTCTGGGGTCAAGGAGAGGTCATACAGACGCATCCTATTATTAGGATACAATGCGTATTGACCATTGTTCAACAAAATACAATTATGTGATTTGTGCTCTTGTGGAGTCTCACTTACATTATTATCTATCACATCTGGATTTGCATGGTAGTTGTCTAGTGTAAACAGATACTTTCCTTTCTGTAACCCATGGTCACGAGTAAAGATCTCTACTTCCATCTGAGCAATGAAACCTTTGTTGATTGCCATGACACCATAGTCCATGCAATTCCAGAATTGTAGATTCGCCAAATCCATGTCTATGACTGGGGTTTCGGGGGATCGTACAAACGCACTGATAGGTAATTTGTCATACATTGCTCCATACTGTGGTAAGTACGTCTCAAAGTAAAAAGCACGCCCAGGTATGCTTTTTGCAGCAACCCAGACGCCCTCCACAAACTCACCATGACCATCCTGGTGGTCTCGTAAGTATTCTTTACGAACCCAAACTTTTTGTGCAGGCAAGTTACAAATTAAATTCATGAAAACTCAATCCAACCAGTAATAATTGCCTTTTCTTCGTCAACAACCCTACCACGATGAGTATGGGTCCAGTCAGCAGGCCAGATCAGTGTAGATCCTTTCTTTGCTGGATAGTATTTACTCTGGTAGTAAAACTCTGTCCCACCATCAGGATTGTCGGTCAGGTATGTCATCCACACTAGATGACGATTAAGTGCTAACTTATTGTTGGTACGCTCAAAATGCCAAACCTTATACCCACCTCTCGCTGGATATGTTTGAATATTGAACATCGGGTAGATAGCACAGTCAATTAGTGCAAACTCATACTTGGTAAAGTAATTCCTCATCACCCTATCAAGTTCAGTCATATAGTGCTGAAGTGATGGTTCTGTGTCGGCAAGCATTGCATGACAACACATATCAGTAGAAACCTTCCGCTCAGACGCTTGAGGCATACCAGTTGGATCACTATAACCAATGAATCCTGGTTTTTTCTTCAGATACGTGCAATTTTCATTGTACTCTAGGAGTTCATCGCAAATTTTAGGGTCGATAAAATCCTCATAGATGAAATCGGTATGGTTTCCACCCTTACCGAAATCATCCCACTCAATCTCACGCATCAAGTTCTGCGGACTGAGATTCACTTGCCTTGCCCGCGATAACGCTTCTTCTTGTTATTGCGACTAGATGCAGCATACTTCGTGTGCTGTCCCGATCCTTGACGAGTCTTTTTGGGTTTCGACTCGATCATCAGACCGCCACTAAGACCAACTTTGCTTCGTGCCATAGTTTAAAATGATTTGACTTGAATATTATAGCACAGATCAGAGACCTGTGTGGGGAACAAGTACCGCAGTTCCCATCAAAACAGTAACACTTGCGCGTCCAATCAGGGGTGCGCCATGATCTGTTACGGAACCAACAGTTGCAGCTGCGCCTCCATTGATCCTTACTGTCGCATGACCTGTCAAAAGCATGTCAGCGTGCGGAGGTGGCGGCGGAATGATAGGAATTGTGTGCGGAATACACATATTTCCTGTACTCATTGCAGGTAGACCATTGATATACACATTAGACGAATACCCTGCTCCTGGTGGATGCACTGGTGTCTGTGGTGTGAATACTGGAATTGGGGGTGGGTGAATATCGTGGTTACCGTATGGCGCAGCGGCATACGTCATAATAGGCATTGCCATATTACGATAGATCCGTAGTCACTCTATTTATTCCTGCCTTTCTGAAGTATTCGGCGTACCGTCTGGCGGGGATGTCTCCATTGTACCTTACAGGCAAATAGAAATACCACACATTATTCAATAAGTTACTTGCAAACGATTGAATTGCTGCTGCCGCTAAACTATTACGTACTAACTCATCAGGACCTGTGATAAAGTCTGGTGCTACAATAGTTGTACATGCAACCTTAATTGTATAGATCACAGTATCCATTTGTGACTGTCTAATGTCTTGTATCAGACCCGCTCTAGGATTGCCTGTAACGCCGTCGCCCTCGATTCTGGTGGATGCATCATAATAATCATTTCCGATGGTCTCAGCGTCCTCGTAGGACTGTATGGCGGTGTCTAAGTAGCTATTGTTGATATACTCTTCATATGAACCCGTACTGAATGCAGGAATTTGCCCATCATTACCTATTTCGGCGTTTCGCTTGATCCAGGCACCATCTGGTCTTAATTTAATAACCTCGGAGTAATCGTACCCTAATGCATCAGCACCTCCATATCCCCATTGTGGTTGACCATACTTCGTACCATTAATAATGGTCATCTCCTGATCATAGAATCCCCACTCGGTGCAACGCCCAGTGATCTGTGAGATACCTAAAAATCCATTCGTGATGATCGGTGGTATGAAACTCAAGTTCTGTTCAATCTCTACACCAGGATCCAAACTACCGTTGAAAGATGGTAAAAGACCAACCTGACCGTGTGCTTTCTCCAACACGTCCCCACCATAGATCGGCGGTTCCCAGTTCGCTAACTCAAATGCTGTCTGAGCATCTAATCCCTCATAGTCACTCGTAGACCTTGGGCGAATGTCAATACGTTCTATAGTGCAATTCATCGTGACAATCCGTTCATCGCCACTGATCGGAACCATCCAAATCTGCGTGGGTTGGATCTCCTCCCATGTTAACCATGGTGGGGTCTGAGAAAAGAAACCTAATTGTAATCCCTCGAAGATTGCCTGTGAGTCCTTCGGATAAAACCTCCCAGCGTAGAAAGGGACTCCGTTACCTGAGAGTTCCGATAACATCGGTATATCGCTCAGTTCTACGGGACCTATTCCTCCCATGGACGGGGCTAAGAGGTTTATGAAGGGTACTGCCATCAGACTGTCTTTGCCATCGTTATAAAGTCTCTCTTTAGACCTTCGATGTTATTATGTAGATAGTCAAGCGTCTGCGCTAGACTCTCCCTCTCCGTCGCTGTAGGACGCTTGTACATCAATTGTGGACTCTCCAGCTGTAGGACTCTCTCCTCCAGGCTCGCTAATCTCGCGGACAGCACTAGGAGTATCTCCTCCACTTTGAGAGGCGTACTTTCCGAGGACTGATCCATCCTTACCTCCCCTGAGGAATCGCTCTGCTGCTTGTTTTTCAAATCCATCACAAAATGCGTCGAAGTTTGCTAGTATGTCGTCGTAGTTGCCAAAAGGGTTTTCCATGATTTTTTTGCTGGGAAATTTTTTTGGATTTCAAGGTTTTCAAAAAACCATTTTCAAAAATATTTATCGGTCGTCTGGATACTTTTGTAGGTTAGGGGAGTCATCGATTTTTCGCTTGGCCCGCTTGGGTATACTTAAGGGGGGCAAATTAACTGCCCCCAGTGTCACTAACTGTGTGTCTGCTAAGTGTCACCAACCGCTTGCTAATTCGTAGAGGCAATCATTCATCTCAGCAGCATCGATTGCAGGATCATTCCATGCAACGCCATCGCCAGTCTTGCCGAGGAACTTACCAATTTGTCCCTCCATCATGCAGCGTTGGAACTTATCCCAAAGCG
>Ga0213858_10000209_pt1 | contig 28731 bp, 31 predicted proteins | sample PICome_FD_160122 | JGI IMG/M metagenome (GOLD analysis project Ga0213858, IMG submission 160122) | Coastal seawater microbial communities near Pivers Island, North Carolina, United States - PICO245 | ecosystem: Environmental > Aquatic > Marine > Coastal | place: USA: North Carolina | collected... | reverse complement strand
ATATTAGAAATTCCTAATTTTGGATCTGCAATGGATAGATTCAAAGAAGATGAAGCAGCTAGAGTTACCTGGACATTTGATGGACAAGAAATTTTTAAAGGCGGAATTAGGGCAATGGCTAAAGCTTCTAGTGAGGTAATTGATAAGTCGGGTCTTAACAAAGAAGACATAGATATCCTTATTCCTCATCAAGCAAACTTAAGAATTGTTGAAGGTTTAGAAAAAATGTTAAGCCTTCCTAATGCAACAACAATAAAAAAAGTTCACAGATACGGAAACACTTCAGCTGCATCAATACCAACTGCATTTGTTGACGCTTTAGAAGAAGGCGAAATTAAAGGTGGAGAAACTGCAGTTTTTACAGCTGTTGGTGCCGGGCTTTCATGGGGAGCATGTGCTCTCAAGCTTGGAGAAAGAACAACACCTATCAACACATCCGATGCGAAACTTCCAGATTTTGAAGGTAAAGCAGTTGATACAATTAAAAGAGCTATTGAATATCAAATACCTGAAAAATTAGATTCTATATGAAAACTGCACTAATAACAGGTGGCTCTCGAGGAATAGGAAGTGCTATCTGCAAAGCACTGAGTGCAAATCATAAAGTGGTTATCGGTTATTCAAATTCAAAAGAAGAAGCAAAAAAACTCGAAGAATCAATTAATTCCAATGGTGGAAACGCTATGAGTATAAAGATTGATGTCTCTGATAAAAATTCAATAAATACATCTTTTGAAGAAATTGAAGAAAGCTACGGCATTGTTGAAGTGCTTGTAAACAATGCTGGAATTACAAGAGATAACATACTTCCAAGAATGAAAGATAGTGAATGGGATGATGTAATACAAACAAATTTAACTGGAAGCTATCTGACAACACAGAGAGCAATAAAAAATATGATGAAAAATAAATGGGGAAGAATCATATTTATATCATCTGTAGTTGGTATTTCAGGAAATCAAGGTCAATCAAATTATGCTGCCTCAAAAGCTGGTTTAATTGGATTTGCAAAATCTGTTAGCAAAGAGATGGGTGCCAGAAATATTACCTCTAATGTAATTGCACCAGGCTATATAGAAACAGATATGACATCATTTTTAAGTGAAGAAAACAAAGAAAATATTATAGAGCAACTTTCAATAAAACGCATTGGTAAACCAGAAGATATTTCAAATGTAGTATCTTTTTTATCTAGTGAGGAGTCAGAATATATAACGGGACAAGTGATATCAGTAGATGGTGGGCTTTCCGTTTAATTAGGGGGAAATTATGGAAGTTAATGAAGTTTTTGAAAAAGTAAAAAGTTTATTTATTGAAGATCTAGGAATTGATGAATCAAAAATATCTATGGAATCAAAGCTAGAAGAAGACTTGGAAATAGATTCCTTAGGAATTGTGGAAGTAGTTATGGCTTTTGAAGATGAATTTGATATTGAAATTGATGATGAAGAGCTAGCAGATGTCAAAACTGTTGGTGAAGCTGTAAAACTACTCCATTCAAAGATATAAATTAAGTCATGTCTAAAAGACGTGTTGTTGTTACTGGTATTGGAACAATAAATCCATTAGCTAATAATGTAGAAAATTCATGGTCTAATTTAATTTCAGGGAAGTCTGGAATTGATAATATTACTTCATTTGATACAACCAACTTACCAGTTAAATTTGCTGGAGAAGTCAAAGATTTTGATGCTAATGATTACATGGGAAAACAACATGCAAGAAAATTAGATAGATCTGCGCATTTGTCTATTTTTGCTGCAGAACAAGCTTTACTTGATGCTGGATTAGATACTGAATCTAGATTAGGAGATGAGGTAGGGATTGTACTAGGAACTGGCATCGGAGGCATTGGAGCAACAGAAGATGCTGTTAGAATTTATGACACAAGAGGACCCTCAAGAATAAACCCTCTTGCAATAACTCAACTAATGCCCAACTCTAGTACTGGGCAAGTTGCAATAAGATTTGGAATTGAGGGACCATCATTAACTATCACTACAGCGTGTGCTGCATCTGCTAATTCCGTAGGAGAGGCTAAAAATCTAATTGAACGAGGTGTGGTCAATACAGTAGTTGCAGGTGGAACAGAATCTGGAACAACTCCAATGACTATTGGTGCATTTGCTCAAATTAGGGCTTTATCTACAAATAACGAATCCCCTAAAGAAGCTTGTAGGCCTTTTGATAAAAATAGAGATGGCTTTGTTATGGCTGAGGGGTCAACTATTTTAGTTTTAGAAAATGAAGAAACAGCCAAAAAAAGAGGCGCGAAGATTTATGGTTATGTCGATGGATACGGTTCAACAACTGATGCATATCATATTACAGCGCCATCAGAGGGTGGAGAAGGTGCAGTTCGTGCGATGAAAAAAGCTCTAGAAGATGCAGGAGTTAATAAAGAAGAAATTAATTACATTAACGCTCATGGAACATCTACTCCAATAAATGATAAAAATGAAACAATGGCAATTAAGTCAGTATTTGGTGAAATAGCAAAATCAACTACAATCTCATCTACAAAATCCATGACTGGTCATTTATTGGGTGGTGCAGGTGCATTTGAAGCAATGGTCTCACTTTTAGTTATGCAAAACAATAAAGTCCCACCAACAATAAATTTAACTACAGCTGATGATGAGTGTGATCTAAACTACACACCAAATGTAAGTATTGATTTAGAAGTAAATAAAGTAATGTCCAATTCTTTTGGTTTTGGAGGACATAATGGAGTTTTAGTCTTTTCTAAAAATTAGTCTGGCAGCATTGATCCGCCGATTGAATGAACTCCTCCATCAGCATGTATAATTTCACCAGTTACCATTTCTGAGTAATCTGATAAAAGAAAATTGACCACCTTTGCAACTGGTTCTGGATTTTTTGTATCCCAACCAAGTGGTGCTCTTTGATTCCATTCATCGTCCATGCTTGAGAATCCTGGAATATTTTTTGCTGCAGTTGTTGCAAGTGGTCCTGAAGCAACAGCATTAACTCGTACGCCACTTTCACCCATATAATATGCAAGGTATCTAACTATAGATTGAAGACTTGATTTCGCAACTCCTTGCCAATCATATCCTGGCCAAGCTTGAGAATTGTCAAAGTCCAGAGCAACAATTGAAGAGGGATTGTTTAATAGAGGTTGAAATGATGTTGCTAAAGTTTTCAAAGAAAATGCTGAGATTTCAAAACTTTTAACTGCGTCTTCAACACTTGTGTTTAGAAAATTACCACCCATAGCTTCTGTTGGAGAAAAGGCAATAGCGTGCAAGATGCCGTCTAATGAATCAACTTCTTTTTTTATATTCTCAACTGCAGAAGAAACTTCCTGTTCATTTTCAATATCCATTGGAAAAACTTTTATGTCTTCAGAAATTCTTTTTACAGCTCGTTCTGTAATCCTTAAGCCTTTTCCAAAGCCTGTTGCTACTACAGTTGCACCATTCTCAACAGCAATTTTTGCTGAAGCATAAGCAATGCTTTTATCTGTAAGAATTCCTGTTATTAAAAACTTTTTATCTTTTAAATTCATTTCTCCTCTAACTATTTGACCTTAAAATGTTCACAAAGTATCACATAAATTAACATTTAATTTTGTTTTAAAATCTCTGCTTGTGCTGCTGAAAGAATTGCAGTTGGAATTCTAAATGGTGAACAAGATATGTAATCAATATCTAGAGTATTTAAAAAATGTATAGATTTTGCTTCACCTGCATGTTCTCCACAAACACCTATTTTTAAATTGTTATTTTTACTCTTACCCTCTAACACGGACATTTCAACTAATCTCCCAACAGAGCTGACATCAATTGAAACAAAAGGATCTTGTTTAAATAAATCGTTTTCTACATAATCAGTAAGAAACTTTGAGGCATCATCTCTAGATAGTCCAAGTGTTGTTTGAGTCAAATCATTTGTTCCAAAAGAGAAGAAATCAGCATGTTCAGCGATCGAGTGGGAATTTAAAGCAGCGCTTGGTAATTCAATCATTGTTCCAATTGTGTAAGTTAATTTATACGAATATTTTTCTTCTAATTTACTAATTTTATTTATCAAAATATTTTTCATACTCAACAGTTCATCAGCATTCATGACCAATGGAATCATTATCTCTGGTGATATTGTTAAGTTTTCATTTTTATGTAAATTAAAACAAGCCTTGTAAATTGCTTTAACCTGCATTTCGTATATTTCTGGATAGCTTAAACCTAACCTTACTCCTCTATGCCCAAGCATTGGATTGCTTTCAGAAAGTTTTATAAGCATCTCTCGTATATATGAAGGACTGACACCAATGTTATTTCCCAACTCTGTTATTTCTATATCGCTTTTTGGTAAAAACTCGTGCATAGGAGGATCAAGCAAACGAACGGTAATGGGTTTATCTTTTAGCAAAGTAAAGATTGATTCAAAATCATCAATTTGATACTTTATTAATTTTGATAAAGCCTTTGCTCTTCCTTGTTTTGTGTCTGACATAATCATTTCTCTCATGGGAGTAATTCTCTCCCCCTCAAAAAACATATGTTCTGTTCTACAAAGTCCAATTCCCTCAGCTCCGAACTCTAAAGCTTTGTTAACTTCGGGCACTGTCTCCGCATTAGTTCTAATAGAAAGTTTTTTAGTACTATTACACCACTGCATGAGTTGATTAAATTCTTCAGATAATTTTGGTGGCTCAGTATCAAGTTCTCCTAAATATACCTCTCCCAGAGCACCATCAATTGATATCGAGTCTCCTTCTGAAAGAGTCTTATCACCGTTTGTAATTGTTTTTTCGTTTATATCAATTATTAATTTTTCAGCCCCAACTACGCATGGTTTTCCCATACCTCTTGCAACAACGGCAGCATGACTAGTCATTCCGCCTTTTGTAGTCAAAATTCCAACTGAAGAATTCATACCGTGAATATCTTCTGGACTAGTCTCATCTCTAACTAAAACTACATTTCTACCCTTTTCAGCTTCAATTTCAGCAGTGTCAGCATCAAACACAATTACACCAACAGCTGCACCAGGTGAAGCATTTAACGCATTACCAAACAACTCTTTGTTTTGAGACTCAATGAATTGCGGATGTAATAAATTTGTTATGTTATTTGCATCAACCATATTTATTGACTCTTCTTTAGTTGTTATATTTTCTTTATGAAAATCAATAGCAATTTTGACTTCAGCTTGTGCAGTTCTTTTAGCCTTTCGAGTTTGAAGTAAATATACTTTTTCATTCTCAATTGTAAATTCAATGTCTTGAACTTCTTTATAGTGTCCTTCAAGCTTTGAAGCAATTTCTGTAATTTGTTCAAATACCTTTGGAAATCTTTCTTCTAAAGATTCATTATTATTGGAATTAATTTTAGATATAGAATGCGGTGTCCTAATACCAGCAACAACATCCTCTCCTTGTGCATTGATTAAATACTCACCAAATAGTTCTTTATTTCCGTTAGAAGGATTCCTTGTAAATGCAACACCAGTTCCTGATTGGTTGTTAAGGTTTCCAAAAACCATTGATTGAACTGTTGCCCCAGTACCAAGTGAATCTGGAATGTTGTTTATTTTTCTATATGTAACTGCTCTTTTATTATTCCAGCTTTTAAAAACAGCCTCTATTGCACCATGTAACTGCTCAAACGGATCTTGTGGAAATTGATTCCCGGTAAATCTCTCTACCGTATTTTTATATGCATTAATAATCCATTGAAGTTGATCGACATTAAAGTCTGCATCTGATTCAACATTATCCATTCTCTTTTTATTTGCAATAACTGCCTCAAACCTATGATGTTCAACATCTAATACAACATTTGAGTACATCTGAATTAATCTTCTATAAGAATCGAGTGCAAATCTTTCATCACTAAATGAAGATGCTAACTTATAAACATTGTCATCATTTAATCCTATGTTAAGAATTGAATCCATCATTCCCGGCATAGATATTTTTCCACCTGAGCGTACAGACAATAACAAGAGGTTGTCTCCTGTACCAAAAGTTTTATTCGTTAATTCTTCTAAATTATTTACAGCTTTTGAAATGTCGTTCTTTAAAGATTTTGGAAAGTCGTTGTGGCTTGAAACATAATTACAGACTTCGGTAGTGATTGTAAATCCAGGAGGTACTTCAATTCCCAAGTTAGACATTTCAGCTAAATTAGCCCCTTTGCCTCCAAGTAAATCAGACATTGAAGCATTGCCATCAGTTTTTGTGTTTGAAAATTCGTAAAGAAGTTTACTTTCCATTTCCGATACTTAAATTTCCCCCAAATATATTCTCTAATTATATAGGGGGGATGAAAATGTCGCATAAAGTTTTAGTAGTTGGTACCGGAACTATTGGGGAGCCGCTTATCGGTCTTCTTGCTGAACACCAAAAACAACTTGGACTAGACGATGTCCTATTTTTTAAACGAACACCTTTATCTGAAGAACAAGGAAAGGTAGAAGCACTTCTGAGAAAAGGAGCAAAAATTGTCTCTACAAGTGATGCACTAAATGAATTTCACTCACTGGGTTTTACTGAAACCAGTGATGTTGATCAGGCCTATGAAGATGCAGATGTCATTATTGATTGCACGCCTAGTGGAAATGAGAACTGGGATAAAATTTACTCTTCATTAAATCAAAATAAGCGTTTCATGGCACAAGGATCAGAACATGGCTTTGGTCCTTTTTTTGCATGGGGTATTAATAATGAGGTTTTAGAAGAAGAATCTAATAAATTCTTAATTGCTTCCTGTAATACTCACAATATCGCATCAATTGTAAAGTGTTTTTCACTTGATGCAGGCAGAGAGCTTGAAGAAGGTAAATTTGTTTGTTTAAGAAGAGCAAATGATGTTTCTCAAAATGATTCTTTCTCCCCTTCTCCGACAATTACAAAACATGACAACCAAGATTTTGGTACTCACCATGCACGTGACGTACATGAACTTTTTGCTCAAGAAGGAAAAAAAATAAATCTCTTTTCTTCTGCTATTAAACTGCCTACTCAATATATGCATACTCTTTGGTTCTCATTGAAATTTAATGAATCTATTGATATGAAAGCTATTAACGAGAATTTAGATACTAGTGAATTTCTGATGACTACTGAGAAAATGTCATCTAACAAAGTATTTTCATTTGGAAGAGATCATGGATATCACGGTAGAATTTTATCTCACGGTGTAGTCGCTGAAAAATCATTACATGTAAAAGACAACACATTAACCGGATACTGTTTTACTCCACAAGATGGAAATGCATTGTTGTCTTCAGTTGCAGCCACAGTACAACATTTTGATAAAAAAGGCTGGGTAGAAAAAATGGAAGTCTTCAGTAAATATATATTTAAAAATATTTAGAAATTTAAACCAACTCAAAAGACTTAATAATATTTTCTAAGCCCTCTTTTGCATCTGCAAAAAGCATCTTTGCATTGTCATTAATAAATAAAGGATTAGCGATACCTGCATAACCTGGTGACATAGATCTTTTAATAACGATTACTTGTTTTGCTAAATCGACATCAAGAATTGGCATTCCAAATATTGGAGATGTTTCATCAGTTCTTGCTAGTGGGTTAACAACGTCATTAGCACCAAGCACTACAACAACATCTGTTGTAGAAAACTCTGAATTAATCTCTTCTAACGTAAACATATCTTCATAGTCAATGTCTACTTCAGCCAAAAGTACGTTCATATGTCCAGGCATTCTCCCTGCAACTGGATGTATTGCAAATTTCACTTCAACATCTTTTGATTTTAAAGTATTGGTTAACTCTTTAACTGCAGACTGAGCTTGTGCTACAGCCATTCCATATCCAGGTACGATTACAACTGAATCGGCATAGCTTAATTGTATTGCAACATCTTCCGGTGAGGTGCTGATTGGATCTTTTTCATATTCATTATTAATTTTTGTATCTCCAAAGCCACCTTTAAGAACTTGAAATAGTGTTCTATTCATTGCAGAACACATAAGTAGTGTGAGGATAATTCCAGAGGCACCTACTAAAGCGCCTGCAACAATCAAAATAATACTATTAACGATAAAACCAGCAGACATTGCTGCAATGCCAGACAAAGAGTTGAGGAACGCAATAACAACTGGCATATCAGCACCGCCAATCACGACAACTCTTACTACACCTGCAACTAGTGCAATTGCTATAAATAATTCGAGTACAAAAAACTCCAAATCCCAGACTGCAGGAATCAATATTAATGGTGGAAGAAATGCAGAAAATATATTTGCTATTGTCGAATTTACGTTATTTAACTTTCCACGAAGTTTTAGTACAGCTATAAAACTTCCAGAAAATGTAAACATTCCAACAGCCATAGAAAAGATTGCAACAAAATAATCAGAGATAGGCAGAGAACTATTTGATAGCTCTACATACGCTATTGCGCCAGATGCTCCTCCTCCAAATCCGTTAAATAAACCTACCAACTCTGGCATCTGTGTCATTTGAACTCGTTTTGAGATAATGACACCAAAAATTGCGGAGACGGCAATCGTGATATAAAAAGGAGCATCATATTTCGAGAAATCAAAATTGAATCCACTCAAGACTGCCAAGGCCATTGCTAACATAGCAAAAGTATTTGCTCTATGTGCAGTTGATGGTTTACCAAACAGTTTCAAAGCAAATATGAATAATACGGATGAGAGTAAAAGGATTATTTCAATCATTTTTCTTAAACATTTCTAATATTCGACCTGTCACAGAAAAGCCCCCTACAATATTCAATGTTGCAAAGGATATTGCAATTAAAACTATTACTTTGAGAACCTCGGAACTGCCAACCTCTGGATAAATTAATATTCCAGCAATCAGAGTTATACCTGATATTGCATTTGAACCTGACATCAAAGGTGTGTGTAATGTCTGAGGTATTTTAGAAATTAATTCATAACCGATAAAGCTTGCAAGAAAAGTAACAAGTAAGGTAAGTAAAAAAGTTGCTTCCATTATGAACTCATCTCTACAAAAATCTCATCTTCTGGATTCTCTAAATACAATTGAATTAGGTTTCTTACATTTTCAGAGTACAACTTTGTTGCAGCATGTTTAACAGTGTTGAGAATATTTGTCTCTCCAACAATCTTTACCCCATCAATATCAACTATTTCATCAACTACTGTTCCTTCGCAATTCCCACCTGTTCCAGCAGCAAGATCAACAATTACAGAGTTCTCTTTCATATTTTTAATAGTTTCTTTTTCAATTAATACTGGAGCTTTTTTACCTGGAATTTGAGCAAATGTAAGAACTATGTCACTGTCTATGACTTGTTTTTTTAATGCTTCTTGAATTCTCTGATTTTCTTCCTCTGAAACTTCCTGCGCATAAACACTGTCTTGAGTAACTGAACTTGCTTCAACAAATTTAGCACCTAAACTCTCAACCTGATCTTTTGCTTCTGATCTAATATCAAAACCCCAAACTCTTGCTCCTAATCTCTTTGCAGTAGCAATTGCCTGTAAGCCAGCAACCCCAACTCCAAGTATGAGAACTTTAGATGGTTGAATGTTTCCAGCAGCTGTAGTCATCATAGGAACAACATTGGAGGTTTCTCTTGCAGCACGAAGTACGGAAGCATATCCAAGTAAATTAGCTTGGGAAGATAACGCATCTAGATTTTGTGCTCGAGAAATTCTAGGGAGTTTAAAAAAACTTAAAACTTTTACATCAGGTCGTAGATTTTGAATTTCATCAATTTTTTTAAAATCAAATATTCCAATAACTATTGCACCCTGCTTTAATTTTTTTAAGCTATCTTCATCTAGATTTTCGACACAAGCCACGATATCCAAATCATTTAAATTAGATATATTCTTAATTTTTTCATCTTTGGTCTGATAATTAAGAAATTCAAATATATCTTTTTCAATATATAAATCAGTTGAGTATTTCTCTATAGATTCAGGATGTAAAGGTGCTCTATATCCATTTTTATCAGTTAGAAATCCAATTTTCATATAGTGTTATTTTAAATAGCCTTTTACGCTACAAGGAATTTTTCTAGTTCTGCTGCTGCTTCTAGTAAATCTAAATTTTCATTTTCAATACAGAATTTATTGTTTTTATAAACAATAGATAAATATGTAAAACGATTTATGAAATCTGTTTTATTATCGAAATCGATATTTGTTATAAAGCATATCTGACCCTCTTCAATTAAAGCCTCGTTAATAAAAGAGTGGTATGTTAAATAACTTAGCAATTTTTGGATTACATCTGTCATTATTAAATCTTACCAAATAAAATAACACCATGAATATTGCTGTTTTTACTGATAAGTTTTCAGGAACTTTAACTGCTTATGAAGTCATTGATGTAATTAAAGAGAACTTTGGTAATTTCAATATTGAGGCAGATTTTTTTTGCGTTACTGATGGAGGTCAAGAAAGTATTGAAATTTTTAAAAGCTATGGTTTTAAAACTGAATCACAGTATGAAGAACTTAATTGTGATGGTGTCTATAAAAATATAGAAACTTTAAATATAAATAAAGAAATATATTTTGAATCAGCACAGCTAATAGGAATTGATTCTAAATATAAAGCAAAAGATATTAACTCAAGTTCTTTGACAAACATTCTAAATAAAGTTCAAGTTCTTGGAACAGGTGGTTCTAAAACTATAGACTTTGGAATTGGAATACTAAGTAGTCTAGGAGTAGAGTTTATCTCAAATGGACAGACTATTTCCGATCCAAAACCTAAAGATTTTCCATTCATTGATAAAGTAAATGCTTCCAACTTTGATACTGATTTAAATTTAAAAGTTTTAAGTGATACTCACATTTCGTTATTAGGTGATAATTCATGTTTTGATATATTTGGACCTCAAAAAGGTTTAAGTACAGCTGATATACAAAATCATAAACAACAAGTTGAAAGACTAATTGGACTAATTGAGACTGAGCTAAAAATAAACTTAAACCCTCAACAAAAATCAAGTGGTGCAGCTGGAGGTTTAACATTTACTTTAAATCAAATACTTGGCTGTGAAGTTTTAAATGGTCCAGAATATTTTTTAAAACAAACAGGCTTACTTAATAAATTAAAAAAATATGACATCGGAATATTTTGTGAGGGAAAATTTGATGAATCTTCATTGGAAGGAAAAATTATAGGTGAACTTTTAAATGGCTTTAATGGTAATAGCTATTTTTTGGGTGGTCAGTATAAAGCAAAAGAAAACTTTTTTAAACAGACCTTTGAATGTGGAGTTGATGGTCTAAATCAACCTAAACATTACCTAAGCAAAGCCACTAAAGAGTTAATTAAAATATTGCAGATGGATTAATATAAGTTTCATGACAATTCCTTCACCATGTATAAGTGTTTGTGTTACAGATCCAGGAAGTGACTTGTGTTACGGATGTGGAAGAGCTACTCCTGAGATAGCAAAGTGGTCTAGTTTTTCTGATCAAGAAAAAAAACAAGTGGTTGAAATTAGTAGATCAAGAATGAGTGGCTGGCAGCTTAAAGCATTTGATAAAGCTTATAAAGAAATCATTGAAACAGGATCAAGTCCAATTAAAAAGCAGAAATTACAAAATCAAAAAAACTAAATTTATTGATTTTTAGTTACTAAAGGAATGCTCGCTAACACATCTAGTGGCATATCATCGATTGAACCCTCGTATTCACCGTAAGAGCTGAGGTACTCTTCTTGCTCTCCTTCGTTTGGTGATATTACGTCAAAAATATTTGGATGATTAACTATGTTTGGTGCTCCTCCACCGCGATATTGTTCTCCGGATGGATTTATTTCTCTAATTCTTGAACCATTTGGTCCATATCCATCTTGTGACATAATTATAACTCCATAATGCCAATCCTCTGGATTCCCTCCACCCAGCTGATTTTCTATATCGAGCTTCACAACTACAACTCCTTTGTCAGGCACAACTACGATATCGAACTGATTAGTTACAAGTTCTGACTCACCATTGGGGAGAGCTTTCCAAATTTGAGGTTCCCAACCTTCAATAACAATGTGATACTCCCAACCTGAAGATTCCGGCATTTTGGCAAATCGATAATTTCCTAATTCCTTAACACCTGTATTTGCACCAAAATCTTTATCGATATAGACATCAATTGTTTGTATTGACAAACTTCTTGGTGACCCCCATGGATTTTTGACAGCACTTAAAATATCAAAATTCATTACTAAGCTTCCCTCAGCAATACCTGCAGAAAATCCTTCAAAATCATAACTTCCAGGAATGAACACACCATCTAAAGGATATGTATATGAACCCTCTCCATAATCATCATTTATTGGATCAGTAATGTCTAAAAATAGCTCAACAGTAGAAACCTCAGGTACAAACAATGCGAGTGGTCTTTGAGGCTCAATATAATTTTCAAAAATATCTGAATACATTCTTAGTTTTATTTTGTCTCCAAAGCTTAAAGACCCCAGCTCTTCTAAGGGAACTTTGACAAATAGTTCATTTCCGAATGATGAGATCTCAGTAGTCTTTTTTGTTAAACACTCTGTAGAAAAAGTTTCCTCTTTTACACTACCTTCATTGGGAAGATCTCTTTTTGTACATGTGAAATAAGATTCTCCATTTAAACTTTCCGCTTTGTGGAAAATAGCTTGGGTGGTTTCAATACCTAAAAACTCTTGATTAACATTTACTCCATCTTTTACAGGCAGAGAAGATCTTCTCAGTTTTGTTCGTGATGGACTTTCTAAATATATATCTAAATCTATATTCCTCCAAGGATTTGATTCTGCCATAGCAGATGAAGATTTCTGAAAAGAGAGATACAGAAACTCGTTAGAAAATCTATATTGAATCTGAGATATAAGACCATCGGACTTAATTACTCCAGCATCGTTCCAGATAGTATTATTTATTGAACCACTTATAAGCAGTGCTTGATTAGTTTCTAAAATCGACTCAGATTGAGAATCAAATAATTGTGCAGAAGGAGAAATAATTGGAATATCTAAATAAGCAGGGGGTGAATCCCCTAATGATAAATAAACATTTTTTAATAAGTTACGATACGCTGAACCAAAATAGTCATCATTACCACTCGACTGATCACTACCATACCACCAGAACCAATCAGAACCTTCTGCGAGTAACATATAGTCAAAAGCTAAGTCCAATTGCTCATCTGTATAATTACCAGACGCATTAGCTCTGTCATAATAGGCTCTTGTTTTTTGAAGATAATCCCAGGCATAAGTCTCTTCTGTTTCTCCAATCCAAGTAGCAAAATTTGGCTGAAACCAAGATGCAGGAAATACGCTATCTAACTTATTAATTTGTGGACCATATTTTTCAATATACTCAGTTGGAGTTGTCGTTTTGAGCCATTCTGTTGTTGTAAATGTTTCATACATAAGTCTTAGAAAATCTATCCCATCATTTTGATAATGCTCCCAAGCATTTTCTCCATCCAAAACTATTGATACAACAAGTGGCTTATCTAAAGTTGCACTAACTTCTCTTGCAGCTTCTAGAGATTTCATCATGTCTGCAACAGCCATTTCTGCTGACATGCCACTATAAGTAAAACCAACTTGATCTGAAATAGCCAAATCTCTAAAAAATATTGCAACATCATCTTGTCTGTTTAGCTGTCCATACCAAGGTGTATAAAGTATTTCAGGATTTGTAACTATCCCTTTTGTATTTCTTTTAAATGTAGGTATGTCTAAAGATTTAGATAAAACATATTCTCCAGTTGCAATCCATTTAATTCCTTCTTTTGCAAACATTCCTAGAACCTCTTGAGATACAGCACCTTCAGCTGGCCACATACCAGTCGGTCGTTTTCCTAATAATCTTTCAGCTAGGTCTAAGCCCTTTTCAACCTGAATAGCTGCATCAATAGGTTTGTTGAATCTATTTTCAGGTAGTTCTGCTCCAACATCACCAACTGCAGCTAGGTTTGTGTCGAATATTAGTGGGAGGATTGGATGGGCATATGGTGTAGTTGTAACTTCAATTTGACCACTTTCCCAAAGCTCTGCATGAGCAGGAATGACTTTATCAATTAATTTTGAATGTTCGTTGAGAAGAGTAGATTTATCTTGTTCATCATAGTTTTGTCCTTTTTCAACCAAACTCTTTAATGGTTCTTGGTTTAAATATTTAGGATCTGTCCACGCTAAATTGAATAAGATTTGTAAATCTCTAAAGTCTTGACTGGACCACTCATCCCATGATTGATTACTATTTCTAAGCTCAACGTATCGCGGAAATCTAGCAATCACTTTTGGATTAGTATCAAAAAATCTAGATACTATAAAAGTTTTGTCTTCCAGAGTTAATTGATCAGCTGGAATTTCGGTGTAGTACCAGTAGAGGTCTTTTGCGCCGTTTGAGTAGTCTTCAAGTTGTCTCAGTAATACTGGTGTTAAATTGAATGTTGCCTTCATTTCTGGATAATCAGCAACAAGTTCTACCATATCTAAATAATCTTTTGTAGCATGTACCCTAACCCAAGGTCGTGTGTAGTATCCTTCATCATTTTTTGTATAGTAAGGCTGATGCTGATGCCACATTAACATTACATATAGTTCAGGTTCTTCGTCTACTTCCCCTTCAACTTGTTGTACTGTAGTTTGAACAGCTTCACTAACTTCTTCCGAAACAGGTTGAGAGCAAAATATGAAAAATATAGAAAATAAAAATAGAAATTTTTTCATCTAAATTATTTTAGAGGCTCGAGTTTAGCTGTAAAGTGTCTAAGAAATTTTGGCTGCTCAAGGATTTTATACCCTTTAAGTTCGTCCTTTCTTTCAGCTAATTTTTTCAAGACTTCTGCAACATAATCAAAATGACTTTGAGTGTACGTTCTCCTTGGAGCAGCTAATCTCACTAACTCATGGGTAGCTGGAGTATCAGGTTCACCATTCTGTCCAGCAACTCCAAAGGCAAGAGTTCCAAGCTCTACAGCCCGAACTCCACCTATAAGATAAATTTCACAAGCCAATGAATGTCCAGGGTACTCATGCGGAGGTATGTGAGGTAAGAATGTTTTTGCATCTATATATAAGGCATGACCACCTGCAGGTTGTACTATTGGAATTCCATAACTTAAAGCTTTCTCGCCTAAATAGCTGATTGACCTAGCTCTGTATTCAAGATAATTTCTATCTGTTATTTCTTTTAAACCTTGGGCTAAAGCATCTAAGTCTCGTCCGGCTAAACCCCCATAAGTTGGAAAACCTTCAGTTAGTATTAAAAGATTTCTAGCTTCTTCCGCTAATTGATCATCATTAAATGCAAGTAAGCCACCTATATTTCCAAATCCGTCTTTTTTTAAGCTAATTGTGCAGCCATCAGCAAGACGAAAGGCTTCTTTAGCAATGTCTCTAATTTCAACATCTTTGTATGCCTCTTCTCTTTGGGATACAAACCAAGCATTCTCAGCAAATCTACAAGCATCTAGAATTAACATTTTATTGTATTTAGTACATAACTCTTTGACGCTTTTAAGATTTTCCATTGAAACTGGCTGACCACCACCAGTGTTATTTGTTATTGTCATTAATACGAATGGAACTTTATCACTATCTGGACCATCCAATAATTCCTCAAGTTTTTCCAAATCAATATTGCCTTTAAACGGTGCAGGTGAGAGGAGATCTAAACCTTCTCTGCATAATAAATCGATTGGTTGTGATTGAGCAAACTCAAAATTTGCTCTTGTTGTATCAAAGTGACTATTACTTGGAATAATATCGCCTTCTTTTACAGAAATCGTTGCTAGTATTTTTTCGCTTGCTCTTCCTTGGTGGGTAGGAATAATATGCTTGTAGCCCGTTAACTCAGAGACAACTTCATGAAATCTCTGCCAAGAATGTGACCCAGCATAAGCTTCATCACCTCGCATAATTGCTGCCCATTGCTCAGACGACATTGAACCTGTACCTGAATCAGTCAGTAAGTCAATGGTTACCTCTTGGGATCTGAGACCAAAAACATTCCAACTTTCTCTTTCGAGAAAATTTTGTCTTTCTTCCCTTGATGTAATAGGTAGTGATTCAACTGACTTAATCTTAAAAGGCTCAATTATCGTTTCGAATTCCATATAAAAATTGTAACTAGTGATAAATAAGATATCATATTCTTTATGGCAAAACTTCACAATACAGTTGAAAATATTTACAACAATAACCAAGACAAATTAGAGCTTTTTGAATGCCTGGACGAATTTTCAGATACTCAAAACTTCTGTGATCATTACGGACATAATATTGAAGATTCTTGTAATGCAATATTGATAAAATCAAAAAAACCCGAAGAATTTTATACAATGTTTTGTGTATTGGGATCTAGCAGGTTAGATGTAAACCATAAAGCGAAACAAGCAATGGAGTCAAAAAAAGTTAGTTTTGCATCTAAGGAAGAAGCTGAAAGCGTAACCCATCAAATATATGGAGGTATTAGTCCGCTAGGTTTACCTCAAGAAATTAAAATTTTTGTAGATAAAAAAGTATTAGAAAGGGAAAAAATATTTATTGGTGCTGGAAATAGGGAGTTCAAATTCTTTTTATCACCAGAAGCTCTTATTGAACTTACCGGAGCCTCTGTTTTAGATTTAACCCAGTCCTGATCTACATAAGCTAGCTGCTTGAGGGAACAATGCTTTTCCATCAAATCCTGGAAACCTTCCACCTTGTAAGTAAGTCTTAAGGCTGCCTTTCAGACCTTCGAACTTATCAGGATCAAGGGTTTGTGGTTCTAGTAAAATTTTAAAATTTTCAGGTAATCTAGTTTCTAAAAACTCTCTCTGAACACTATCTAAGTTCTCTACATATTCAGACAACATATCAATTGTTACATCATAACTTTCTATAGATTCGATACAATTCTCATATTCAGTTTTAGATAATGGTGATACTTCAACCTCATAATCTGCACGGTATTGAAAAAATAAAACTAATATCACGAAAATTAGAAGTGAATATAAAAGAAATTTAAACGGCAACAGAACTATTTTTTTAATAGGCCAAATAATTAATTTAAACAATCTTTTTATCATTTGATGCTTAGTTTAATACAATCACTAAACACTGACATGCACCGCCAGATTTTAAAAACTCAGATACATCTGCAACAACAGCTTTTAATCCTAATGATTCAACAGTCTGGATGACATCAATTTTTTCAGAAGGAAAAATAACTGTTTCATTTACTACAACTGCATTGCACGCAAGTTGATTTGCATCATTTTCAGATACTGGAATTAGATTAAAAAACTTACTAAAAGATTTTAAAGTTGGATCTTTAAATGCTACTGGATAAAAAATAGCATCACCTGTTGGGAAAAATTGAAAGCAGGTATCAAGATGATAAAATTTGTCTGTTGCCAGTTCTTCAATTACTGGCTCTAAATTAAATTTCTCAGCAATAAAAAGCAAAGCTTCTTTATCACTTCTAACACCATATGAACCAATCAAATAATCACCATAAACAAATGCATCGCCTCTACCTTCAAATTTAAAATCACTTGGAATTCTCTCTACTTCGTAATTATTTTCTTCAAACCAATGTTGATAAAGAACTTCCTCGCCCCTTCGTTCTTCAAACTTAAAATTCGCAATTAAAACTTGTTTGTTATTGATAATTGCAGAATTAGCAGTGAAAACTAGATCTGGATGATTTTCATTCGGGTTAACTGTTTTTACCTCAGCACCCGCTAGTTCAATTGATTGTTTTAAATTATTCCACTGCTTTTTTGCAAGATCTAAATCAACACTAGTTCCTGCTTTCATCCATGGATTAATTGCATACTCGACTTTGAAATAATCTGGCGGGCTCATGAGAACTTGTTTCATAAGTTAATATTTTACATTTTTATACATTAAATGTATATTCCTAACGTGGAGAAATACTTAAAAAGTGAAATTATAAATGATTATGTTGAAGCATGTCATGTAATAAATCAGAGTAACGTTCCGGAGGTCGGTGATCGACCTCTTGATGAGTTTAAGCTTCTTATAGAAAACTCAGATTACAACTGTTGCATTGTAGAAAATAAATCTGTAGTAGGGTTTGTGATCTGTTTTCAAGATAATAAAACCTCTACTTCATTTCTAACTGAACAAAATCATAAGAACTTTATAGAAATTCAAAGACAAATGAGTAATTTCTTATATGTCGACCGAATTGCAGTTCACGAAAATTATCGTGGACAAAATATAGGTAAAGAAATATATCAACATGTAGAAAAATTTGCAATTGTGAATAATATTGAACTGCTAACTGCTGAAATTAACCTTTTACCTAAAAAAAATGAAGTATCATTTAATTTCCATGAAAAAAATGGTTTTAGGGAATTTAGTACTAAAAAATACTCAGATGATTACGAAGTATCTTTTCAAAAGAAGAATTTGATTTGAGTAGAATACAGATATGAAATTTTCTTTACCTAGACGACACAGAAAAAGTTTCGAAGTAATCACAAAGAAAAAACTAGATGACAACATAAATAAGTCAGAGGCGATTCAGATTTGTACCGAAATAAAAAAGGCTTATGATAATACCCCACAAACATTTGGTTCATCAGATGGTAAAAAAGATAATTTACTAGAACTTCTAATTATCTTAAGTAATCAAATTTCAGAGGAGTACAAAGATTGTGAAGTTTCATTTAAACAGGGTGTTCCGGAAATAATTAAGGTAAAACAATGACCAAGTTAATAATTGATGCAGACACAGGATCTGATGATGCTGTAGCGTTAATTATGGCCTATAGAAATGTACCAATCGAAAATATCTTAGGTGTTTCAATTGTTGCTGGAAACGTACCCTTAGAACAAGGTCTCATAAACACAAACTATGTAAATGAATTGTGTGATGTCTCAATTCCTGTTTACAAAGGTGCTGAAAAACCCTTAGAAAGAGATTATCTAGAAGTACATGATGCAAAAAAAGCAAAAGAAATTGCTTTAAGTTATCAAAATGAATCAATGTCAGCACAATATGTACATGGAGTTGATGGAGTCGGCGATGTTGGAATAAAGCCCAGTAAAAATTTTATCCAGGATATAAGTGCTCGAGAATTCTACAGACAGGCTTTATCTCAAAATGATTCCGTTGATATTGTTGCACTTGGCCCGCTTACAAACATAGCTCATCTTGTTCAAGACAATCAGGAAAATCTTGATAGCATTAATCACCTTTATGTAATGGGTGGAAGTTCAAATGCTCTCGGTAATACGACTAAATTTGCAGAATATAATTTCTGGGTAGATCCGGAAGCAGCTGATATTGTTTTAAATTCTGGAATACCCATAACCATGATTGGATGGGATCCATCACTTTATGATGCAATGATTGATGTTGACAAAATTGTTGAAATAGAAAATTTAGATACCAAATACTCAAAATATACAAGTGAAATTCATACTCATATAAGAAAGTTTATGATTGAAGCTGTTGGTCAAGATTGTTATGGCTTCCCTGATCCCTTAGCAATGTCTGTATATTTAGATAAAGAAATCATTTCAGAATCTACAAATGTAAACGTGCGAGTAGATACGCGTGACGGAATGACTAGAGGTGGATGTATATTGGATTATCCAAATCTAGAACCTGATTCTCCAAAAATTTTAGTCGTTCAGAGATGTCATCACGACAAATTTTACAATTTATTATTAAACAGCCTTAATTAATGCTTTCAGAGCTTTCAATTATTGAATTTCTAATCGTTCAATTAAGTGTTGCATTTAGTCCTGGATTAATTATTGCTTTGATTATTAATGAATCAGTGCAAAAAGGTAGAAAGAATGGAGTTCAAGTTGCACTAGGTTCTGCTTTAGGTGCTTTTATCATTACACTTATTTCTGCTTTTACAATTTCATATATATTCAATCTTGTACCTCAATTTCTTACTGTAATTTATATTGTTGGAACTATTTATATTATTTACAAAGGTGTATCAACATTTAATTCAAAAATTAAAGATGAAATCAAGGAAAATTTACAGCAATCTTTCATCGCAGGTTTAAAACTTAATTTAGTAAATCCAAAAATGTGGTTATTTTATTTAACAATACTTCCTGTGTTTATTTCGAATGAAATAGACGTACTAAATAAATTAATTATTCTTGGTTTATTAACAGTGTTAATAAATCTCTTTGCAGACATCTCTTATGCCTATCTAAGTAACTTCTTTTTTCAAAGTTCTTCAATAAAAACTAAGCAACTAATAAATAAAATTAGTGGAATTACTCTTATTGGACTTGGTTTATATATTGCTATTTCTAGATTAAGTTAATCTTATTCTTCTTCAGTATCTTGAAATAATTCAGCTATTGCACCAATACTTCCAAGTGTTGCTGATAAATCAGCAGGTAAGAAAATCTTTGTAGCATTACCATTTGCTACTTTTTCTAGAGCCTCTAAATATTTGATAGCAATAAGGTCATTTGTTGGATCTCCCTTGTGAATTGCTTCATAGACTTTTTCAATAGCAACAGCTTCACCTTCTGCAATAGCAATTTTTTCATATTTCTGAGCATCAGCAACTTGTTTCAAAGCTTCTGCTTCACCTGTTGCATCAAGTACCTGGGATTCTTTTCTACCTTCTGCCGTAAGAATTGCTGCTCTCTTTTCACCTTCTGCTTCAGTAACAGCAGCTCTTCTATCTCTTTCAGCTTTCATAACTTTGTTCATAGCATCTTGAACATCTTGAGGAGGATCAATTCTTTGAATTTCAACTCGTACTACCCGTGTTCCCCACTTATCTGTTGCTTCATCAAGAATTAATTTGAGCGATGTATTTATAGTTTCTCTTGAAGTTAATGCTGCATCTAACTCTAAATCACCAACAACATTTCTTAGGTTTGTTTGTGCTAATTTAGTAGCTGCAGTGACAAAATCTCCAACGTTATAAACAAGCTTTTTAGGATCTGTGGGTTCATAATAAATAACAGCATCCACGGTTATTGTTACATTGTCTTTTGTAATAACTTCTTGAGGTGGAACATCAATAACTTGTTCACGCATATCAACAATGATTATTCTTTCAATTCCAGGAAGAACTATATTAAGACCCGGCTTGGCTTCTCTTACATATTTACCAAGTCTTTCAACGAGACCTAACTCGAAAGGTCTAATAATCCTAAAAATTCTAAATAAAAGAACTCCTAGAAGAGCAATTATTATTACCCATCTAACTAATACAAAAATTACATCCATAAAACTATCCTAACCTTCCACTTCTTCCACTTCTAATTTTACTCCACTTACGTTTGTAATACTTACTAAAGTACCCTCTGGAATTCTTCTTTCTTTAGAAACAACCTGCCAGTCATCTCCATAAACATGCTGAATGGTTGATGAATACGGATCTAATTCTTTTGTAGCAACAAATGATTTTCCTAAATACTTATAAGCTCCTTCATTAAAAGATTCACTACTTTCAGAAGATTTTCTTCTTGGACCAAAAACCTTTACAGATAAATAAACCCCAACAATGCTGAAGATTACAAAGGTTGTAAGTTGTGCGTTTTGGTTATCGGTAATAAGAGACACAAGTCCAGCAAAAAAAGTGCCTACCGCAAATGGTAAAAAAACAAACGTTGTAACAAGTAGTTCAACAAATATTAAAACTATGGTCGCAATGAACCAAATTGATGTCATAGAAATAATTTAATTATCTCCATTTTCTTTTTCAAGTTGTTCTTCTTCAAATCTATTCATGGCTAGAAGAAACATGACAAAGAGAATCAATGATCCAATTAAAAAAGTGATTGGAATAATTCTGATTTCAAAAGCATTTAAACCATCAATTGATGATGGAGCTGGACCTCTAGGTGCATAAAGAATAAAAAAGATTGAGTTAATGACACCCCATCCAAACGTAGCGGCACCAGTTATTAAAAACCCAAGCCTTTTTCCAACATTTGTAGCGTTAATTAAATAGACAGATCCAGTAAACACGATGATTGATCCTATAAACATTATGATTCCAGTAACTGTTAAGTTAGCTGAAAGCAGTGATCTCATTATTTCACGCATCTGGTTCCATTCCTCTCAAATAATCAATAATTATTGCTATGTCAGATTCCGGTAATACTGCTCCAAATCCTGGCATTTTACCTCCACCAACACCGTTGACTCCGTAACCTTTTCCATTTACTGAGCCTTTAATAATGAAATCTATTAAATCATCACGTTGTTTGAACTGAATGTTTACCCTGCCTGCTCTTAATGCAGGTCCAAGACCACCTGATGCAATTTCTTTTGTATAAGCAACCCCAGCTGAGTAACCTGCAGTGTGACACCTTGCACAATATGCATTAAATAAACCAACTGCACGCTTCGCTTTTTCAATATCTCCGTCAAAAGTTGATTCTGCAATTTCTTCGAATGAAACTTCCCAAAGTTTATCCGCTAATGCTTTTTCCAAAAATGCTAATCCAGTTTCAGCTTCTGTTAAAAACTTATCGTAACCCTCAGCAACAATTCTGATATTGATAAGTTCAGATTCTAGTTGTGACATAAAGCCATTCGCAACTGACGAATCTTTTCTACCTGGAATTGATTCTTCATTATCTGGATCTAAATTCAGTACTGAGGTTCCTAATACCTCATTAATTTTTGCACTATATTCTGACAAGTCTGTTTCTTGAGAGTCACTTAAACCATCTTCATCTGTATCAATTCCACCTTCTCGACTTAGAACTTCGTCAACATACACTACTGCTTCTTGAATTACAGGAAGCTTAGATGGAGCATCTTTCACGCTTTGAATTAACTCATTTTGTTTAATAATTTCATTTTCAACCAATAGTTCAGAGGTTTCTAGTCGGAGAAGTGAACTGTTGATGTTAGTTTCTATTGTTTGTAGTTCTTCATTTTGTTCTATTTGGAAATGATGTAGATACTCAATTAAATCATCTAGCTGTCCGTCATTCATTGGTCCGCCACCCTCTAATCCCCATGCAGGCATAGGTGAGTTAGCTCTTCCATAAATTAACCAGTAACGAACTTCTTCATCGTCATATCGATAAAATACATTGTTTATTGCTGGAGCTGCCCAAGTAACATTTATGCCGCTTCTCTTTTCTACATATGAAGCTGCCCCTCCTGAACCATCAACACCATGGCAGTTTCCGCATCCAAACTCTTCATAAAGATGTTCACCTCTTTCAACTGAGACTTCATCAAACTCTTCAACAAAAGACTCTTGTCTATTTTGCTCACCAAGGTAATAAAGTGGAATCATGATTGTTAAAAGTGAAGCAACCAATACAGCAACTGTTAAAGTTTTATCTAACGTTTTTGTTTCTAGGTCATCATCAGAACGATATTTTGATAAGTTTGGTGCGTAATCTTCAACTTTTCCAGAACCTCTAAAACCTACAGCTGCAAAATATGCCAAAGCCCCAACTAATCCAAGTGAGATTAAAGTAATAAGTATTGAGCTGGTCATCTATTATTCCTCGGTACTAAGTGCTATACAAGAGAGACCTTGAGGATATTTAACAGACATACCTGGTGCTCTAGGTGACTCAACGATTGTTCCTGTATCAATTATCAATCTTCCTGATACTGCTGAAACATTAAATCTATCCAAGTTTCTAGGAGCAGGACCGGCAAAGTATTCACCAATCATATTGTATTTTGAACCATGACAAGGACATTCGAATCCCTGTGAAGAGTTACACCACGGGACTCTACATCCTAAGTGAACGCATCTTTGGTATACAGCAACTAAGCCTTCTGCAACCGTTGATCCTGAACCAAACTGTGATTTTGAAGCTGCAGTATCATCCAAAGGCAGAACATATGCTCTTGCAGCTGGAATGAAAGCTGGAATTACTGAACCGTCAGCTTGAAAAATTTGGTCTTTAATATCTTCTATCGAACCTGCGTCAATTTTTGAACCGAATCCACCTGATACTTTTGGCCACAAAAACCCTAGGTATGAAATTAATTGAATACCTGCGAATGCTCCAAATGAAATTCTTAAAGCCTTAGATAAGAATTGTCTTCTTGTAATTCCTGCTTCTTCTTCAGAAATTTCTTCATAAATAACATTTTCTTCAAGCTTAACTGCACCTTCTGAAGCTTCTTCGGACTCATCTGATTCCTCTACAACATCTGCTTCGCCTTTAGGAAGATCTGGTTCTAAAAAGTTTGTTTGGGATTTATCTTCTTTAAGTGCTTTCTTATCAACATTTTTTTTCCAATTGATGCTTTTTGGCGCTCTACCTGTAACTATTACGCCAATACCAATTATTCCAAGAATGCCAATGGCTACAAAGCCTGCAAAGGAGAGTTCAACAATGCTCATTCGAAATGAATCCAATCTAAGAGATCATCAAACCAAATTCCATCAATCCAAGGATAAGTCCAGTTCCAACCGGGGCCTCTAAATAAAACTCCAATAATAGTTAATACACCTGCACCGGCAAGGAAGAACGTATAGAACATTATTGCAAATTTTCTCTTAGATGGTTTGGTCTCTGGATTCCTGTCAATATATGGGAAGGCCATGAACAAGCCTACACCAAGAACAAGAGGAATCATCACACCTGCTATTTGAGGATCCCAATATGAAAGCAGTTCTTGAAGACCTAAGAAGTACCACGGAGCTTTTGCTGGGTTAGGTGTTACGTTAGGGTTTGCCTCTTCTAGAAGTGGTGCTTGAAGTATTGCAGAAAGAAAAATCAAAAATGCTGTCATAGACATTAAAGCAACAAATTCAGGTAGCATTAAGTGTGGCCAAGTATTAACTTTGTCTACTGGTTCTGCAACGGATTTTTGAATTGGTTTGGCTTTAACAACTGTTAATAGTCTTTGTGTAACTTTTACTTCTGGAGCAAAATCTACTTCTTTAGGAGCATTGGGATCAACCGTTGGTTTTTCAGCAACAACTGGTTCAGCTGGTTTTTCTGCGACAACTGGTTCAGCTGGTTTTTCTGCGACAACTGGTTCAGCTGGTTTTTCTGCGACAACTGGTTCAGCTGGTTTTTCATCAATGACTTTAACTTCAGGTTCTTTTTCAACAACTGTTGGAGCTGATTCGCCTTTCATTTCGGCAAGAGCTTGTTCAACTGTTATGCCGAGAGCTTTTGCTCTTGCTTCAGCCGAACGAATTAATAAATGTTCTGGAATTTCTACCATAAATTATCCTATAAAGGTCCGGAGATTCCTCCATCCTTTCTAACTCTCCAAAAGTGTACAGCCATAAAAATTACGATGATGAATGGTAAGAAGAGAACATGAAGAACATAAAATCTTAACAATGTTGCAGTAGTAGCTTCTAGACCCGCAAATAGACCAAACTTGGCCTGTGCACCAATAACAGGCGTGTAGCCAGCCATGTTACCCCCTACTGTTACTGCCCAGATAGCTAACTGATCCCAAGGCAATAAATACCCTGTAAAAGAAAGCAGTAAGGTAAGAAGTAATAAAATAACTCCAATTACCCAGTTAAATTCTCTAGGTGCTTTGTAAGCTCCATGGTAAAAAACTCTAGACATATGTAGGAACACAACCAAAACCATTAGGTGTGCACCCCATCTGTGCATATTTCGTACTAAAGATCCAAAAGCAATACTTGTTTGTAAATTTTGTATATCAACATAAGCGAGTTCTGTTGGACGGAAATAAAACATTAGCCAAATGCCTGTAATAGTTAAAACGATGAAAAGAAAAAAGCTCAACCCACCTAAACAGAGTGTATATGAAAGTCGAACACCGTGTCTTTTGACCTTCACTGGGTGTAAATGGTAAAGAACGTTGTTCATCACAACGTATGATCTGTTACGTGGGCTATCTACATAGCCTTTTCTAAAAGGAGAACCTGGTCGGAAAATACTTGACCATAGTTTTCCACCTTTAAAATTATCACCAGCATTAACTCTGGCTTCTTTAATTCGATCTCTTAGAGACAATTTCTGCATTATATTATTTTATAACCTTCCATATATATAGCCATGTCTATCACTTCTCTCTCCAGAGTCTTCATCCCATGGGGCTGTGTAGACGCCATTTTCAACTGCTTGATCTGCAAGAGATCCAGCAAATTTACCTAATGAAATAACACCTGTTGGGCAGCGATCAACACAGAGAGCACATCGAGTACAAGCTTCTTCGTCAACTACGAAAAATCCTGGAGATTCATCTGGGGATTCAACATTAATTGAATCCTCAATTGCTTCAGTTGATAAATAATGAATACATTTCCATGGACAGATGTCTACACATCCCTCACATAAAATACATTCAGATTCATCAATATGTAAAAATTGTTTTGGTCTTACTCTTGACGCTACTTTTGAAGCATCAACCATTGCAAGATTATATTTTTTCTCAAACTCCGGCATCTCAATTAAAACTTCTGATTTAGGCATCTTGAGTCACCTTTACCACTTCTTTTCCATAATCAGAGATTCTTGTTTTTGTAGACTCAATTTTGTCATTGATGTCTTGAAGATAATAAGCAACTACTAAACCAGCAATTAAAAAGTTAGTTGAGATTCCCATTTGAATTAAATCTTTTAATGCAGCCAAACTGAGACCAATCTCATTATTTAAAAACAGAATTGGAGGGAATTGTATAAACTCTCTCTGTCCTGTCCACTCAAGAGGACCTTGTGCAAGGTTAAGCCATTCAGATGGAACAATTCCTAAAAGAATAGACATTTCAATCCATGTTATAAAAGCAAAGTATGTAGCTTTTGCCCAGGTTAGTTCTTTTTGATTCCACACGATTAAAACCATACCAAACAAGAGTGCTTGACTAGCACCAAATGCTATGAGCTGACCTATTGTTTGTGGTAACCACCCTCTAGGAATCCAGTTGAAATATTCTGTAACAGCATCAGTTGAATATCCAGCATAATGTGCAATGACTACTCCAATAGTCATGCCACCTATACCAGCAACAATTGACATCAAACCTATTCTGTATCTAAATTTATAAATTGTATAAATCAAGTTTCCTCAAACCTTACCTATATATAATATCGCATCATCTGAAAAATATATAAATTGAAACGACTATCTTTTTTAATATTTTTAGAGGTTATCAATGCGCATTTTTTTAATATAATAGTAAAGTCAAATTGAATAATTGCTAAATATGAAACTGAAGTTAATTCCTAAAAACGAACAAGAGCTATCCAAATTCTTTGTAATTTTATTTCCTCTATTTCTGATACTTTCATCAGCAGTTATGTTTGTAAAGAACTCATATTTTACATTTGCTAACATTCTTCCTCACAATGCTATTTTCAACTACGGAAAATTAGCAACAATTGAGAGTCAGGTAAGCTTTAATCTTCTAACAAGTGCTTCTTTATCACTTTTGTTTGTTTATTTGTTTTCAAAATCTCTCGGAAGAAAAATGGTACTGTTCCCGTTAGCTTTCTTAACTTTATTAGGTTTGATAGGAGTTTCATTTCTTGGGGTGATTGTTCAAAATTCTTTAGTATCTTTGTTGACTATTCTCATACTTTTTGGACTTACGGGGATAGCAACAATAAATGTGCTTGCAAAAAAAGAAAATACAATTTTTTCAAGTGCTCAACATATATATGGTGCGATTGTAATTTTATTTGTTGCCACAGTGATATCTCGTTCAAGTTTAGAAATTTATTCTGATCAAATTCTTGTTTCATCTCTAACTTCATCTCTTATAAATATGACAGCTATTCCCCTTTTATTTATGAGTGCAATTTACTTTTTAATGACAAAAGGATTAGGAGCAACTTTATATAGTAAGACTCTTTCTTCGATTTCATTCTGGGGTTTTTTATTTTTACTTCCATGGACAAGCTTTAAATATTATTACGGATCAGTGCTTCCTAATTGGCTAGAAAATGTCTCTATTTATTTATCTTTGAGTTTGATTGTTCCACTATTAGCTTTTGTGGTTAACTTTATTCAATCTTCTCAGGATAATAACGATAGGTCTGACAGGCTTCTTTCACAATTGAACTTTTCTATGATTGTTTTTACTGTAACAACTGCTTTGCACATAGCATCTAGCTTTGCTAACTTGCTTCCGATTTTAGGTTTAACAAACTTTGTTTATGCAATTAAGTTTGGATATCTATCTTCGTTAATAATTGTTGTAATGTCTTTAATTCTTTATCTAATTCCAAAGTTGTTTGGTAGAGAAGTTTCTTACACAAACTTTGATAAATTAGGTTTAACAGCAGTCAATATTTCTCTTCTTCTTTATCTAGTCAATAATTTAGTTATTGGAATAAATAGTGGTTATTCATGGAATGCTGGAGCAAACGCTGGTAATCCAACAATATATGGTGAAGGGTTTCAAATTCAATGGGAACTTATAAGTGTTAACTTTATGGCAAATACATTTATCTCACTTCTGTTTTTTGCATCTGCAGGTTTGTATTTTATAACGACAGTTAAAGCAATTTCTTCAGGAGCGGTTACAACTGTTGAGGAGATGGTTTCATCATGAGTGATTTAGTAAATAAAGTAGCTGAGTTATTAAACGCACCTGTTGATTTAGTACAGAGATCTGCTGAAGCAAGGGCTGCAGCATCAGGGACAACTGTAGATGCTGTACTTAGTTCATGGGCTGGAGGAGAAAGCGTTGCATCAGCAGCTCCCGCAGCTGAAGCCCCTAAAGAAGAAGCACCTGCTGAAGAAGAAGTTGTAGAAGAAGCACCTGTTGAAGAAGAAGTTGTAGAAGAAGCACCTGTTGAAGAAGAAGTTGTAGAAGTTGTTGGAGAGATTGTAGAAGAAGAAGTAT
>Ga0213858_10000208_pt1 | contig 28770 bp, 9 predicted proteins | sample PICome_FD_160122 | JGI IMG/M metagenome (GOLD analysis project Ga0213858, IMG submission 160122) | Coastal seawater microbial communities near Pivers Island, North Carolina, United States - PICO245 | ecosystem: Environmental > Aquatic > Marine > Coastal | place: USA: North Carolina | collected... | reverse complement strand
AAGATGCTCAAACATTATCTTTAACAGGTATTTCAGTTACTAATGGAGCTTTAACTGCTACTGTTTCGGGAAGAAGTGGTAGTGGAAATGCAGCGTTTACTTTATTTGGTCCACAAAAGATTAGTAATCCAAATGTTACTTTATCTTCTTTGCAAAAGATGAGAATTCTTGAATTAGAAAGCGATGCTAATAATAAGTATGATGTTAATGCCGAAATTCTTCGTCTTGGATTAACTCGTGTTTGTAAGATTCATGCAATTTATAATGTAGATACTAAAGAAGAGGCAATTCCCAAACTCACCTTAGAAGCTGGTAATGGGTCATTTAATGTCGGGGAAGTTATTCAAGGAAAGAGTAGTAATGCTAAAGCACGTGTAATTAGTCAATCAGGAAATACTGTCTATTATACTTACATTGGTAAGATTAGATTTGTAGCAAATGAAGATATTAAATCAAAAGAAACAGGTGTTACTAGAACTATAACTGGATCAAATACTCCAATCTTTAATGGTGCAATTGATATTGCATCCAGATATGTATTGAATGATGGTCAAAGACCTCAATCATTTGATTGGTCTTCACTGAAAAAGGTTTCTTCTGCTAGTAGCGTTTCTGGAAAACTTTGGATTGTATTTGATTGGTTTAAAGACGAGGTTCCTGGTAAATTCTATACAGTTAATTCTTATTATGATGCTGATTATAAGGAAATTCCAGAATTTTTATTTAACGGAGAAAGAATTTATCTTAGTAACTTAATTGATTGGAGAACAAACCAAACTCCTGCAGTTACTGGAGATGGTAATTATACTACACCATATGAAATTGATCTAACCCAAATTGCATCATCTACAACTTTAGCAGATTACCAAAATAGAAATTATAATTTTAGTTCGTTTATTATTCCAACAGGAACTACTGATGGTGATATTGAGTACTACTTAGGTAGAATTGACGATCTGTATATTGATAAGAACGGTAATTTTATTAACAAAAAAGGAAATCCAGCAATTATACCACTGGAACCAGAAGAATCTCTAGCAAACGCTATGAAGGTTGGTCAAATTACTATGCCTGCCTATGTTAGAGATCTTGTAAATGTAACGTTTAAGAGATCTACCAATAGACGTTACACTATGAGAGATATTGGTAAATTGGAGCAAAGGATTGATAATGTAGAATATTACACTCAATTAAGTTTACTTGAAAGTGACACTGCAAATCTGTTTATTCCTGATGGAAATGGAAATAATCGACTTAAAAATGGATTCCTTGTAGATAACTTTACATCTCATGCTATTGGTGAACCAAATCATCCAAACTACAAGTGTTCTATTGACTCTGCATTTGGTGAACTTAGACCACAACATTATACAACTAATGTATCTTTAAAATATAAAACAGAACCCACTAATTATATTAAGGGTGATGTTTTAATGCTTGATTTTGATGATCAATTGTTAATTGAACAACCTTATGCTGCTGTTTCTGAAAACGTAAACCCGTTTGCAGTTGTCTCTTGGGTTGGATTGATGAATGTCTTCCCAGCATCTGATGATTGGGTTGATGAGAAGAGATTACCAGAAACAGTAACTGAAGTTGAAGGTGATTATACAGCAACTTTATTAGAATTAGGTGCCGATCCAAATACTGGTTTTGCACCAACTGAATGGAATGCTTGGGAAACTCAATGGTCAAGTTCAAAGAGCAGTTCTAGTACTTCTACAGAGAGAAGAAATCAGCACCCATATATCAGAAAAGTTACTACTACAACAACAAAAACTACTTCTGGACAATCTAGAACTGGAACTAGAACTCAAGTTACTCCAACTCAAGATAGAGTTGTTCTTGGCGATAGAGTTGTTGACACAAAATATGCAAGATGGAAGAGATCTAGAAACTTCTCTATTACTGCTTACAGATTAAAACCAAATGTAAGAGTGTATTCATTTATGGAAGGTAGGGACATAAACACATATACAACCCCTAAAATCATTGAAATTGAAATGCGTAGTGGACAATTCCAGGCAGGTGAAGACATTAAATTGTCTGGTAAAAAGAATGGTAGAAAGTTTAGAGTAAAACTTGGCAATCCAAGAGGTGGTATTGCTAAACTCAATAAACCATATGAAGTTAATCCTTTTACTGGAGAAGCAATTGACATTACTGCATATAACAATTCTTCTACATTCTTGAATCTTAATATTGCATCAATGCAGGAGTTAGATGGTGCTGATAGAGGTGGATATTTACTTGAGGGTGATATTATCATTGGTTTGACATCTGGTGCAACAGCAGAAGTTACTAAAAAGCATTTAATTGCTGATGAGAAAGGTAACTTACGTGCTAGTGTTTATATTCCAGATCCTGCTGAACAAGGAAACCCAAGATGGGCAACTGGTGATTCTGTTGTAAGATTGTCAGATAGTTCAAGCAATTCTCAAGTTCCTGGAGTTGTTGATAGTTCTGCAGAGAACATTTATAGTGCTAGGGGAACTATTCTTACAAAGCAGCAAGATACTCTTCTTGTTAGAAATGCAGAAGTTACTAGAGACACTGTAACTGACGATAGAATTATTACTTCTAGTAGAACTAGCACTAGAGCAGGTGGATGGTACGACCCTCTTGCACAATCATTCTTAATTGAAGAAGCAGGCGGATGTTATATTTCTAAAATTGATGTATATTTTAGAACTAAGGATACTAACCTTCCAGTGACAATGCAAATTCGTGAGATGGTAAATGGTTATCCATCCTCAACAGTTCTTGCTACAGAAAATAAAGATCCTTCTGACGTTTCAGTATCTGATGATGCTAGTGTAAATACAACCTTTGTATTTGAAACTCCAGTATATTTGGCAGAAAGAAAAGAATATTGTTTTGTTCTCTTAACATCTTCTGTTGAATATAATTGCTGGTTGTCAGAAATGGGTCAAGATGATTTAAATGGTGAAAGAATTTCTAAGCAACCATATGCAGGTGTTCTGTTTAAATCTCAAAACGCATCTACTTGGACTACTGCTGAATATCAGGATATGAAGTTTAAGATCTTCAGATGTAAGTTTAAAATTAATGAAACTCCAACTATTGATTTCATTAATGACAATTCTGGAAATCTTTTCTATAGACAACTTAGAAATGATCCTATTGAATTAACTGTAAATGAAAGTGGAACTGCTCGTGGTTATATGAAAGTTAACCATAAGAACCATGGTCTTCACGATGATTCATCCTTTGTAGAAATTAAAGGTGTTTCTACTAACATTACTGCAAAACTTGCTAATAACTGGTCTGGTTTGACTGGAGCAAACGATCCAATTGAACTTGAAGATACTAGTGGAACTAGTGCAATCAGAAACAAATTCCATGCAGATGGTTCAGAAATGCTGTTTAACACTGGTTTAAGTCCTGCCAGACATGGTATTCTTGGTGCAGCCCCAAGTGCATCAAACCCAGGTTACATTTCAATCGGTGGATATGTTTACAGTTATGATCCATCAGCAGTTGGTAGTGTATTAAACAATAAGTTTGCCATTACATTAATTGCTAAGATTACTGAAGATGCTGTACCATCAGGTGGATTTAAAACTGCTGATGAATGGGAAGCAGAGTTGTATGTCAAGAATGGCATTCCTCTTACACTGATTAATAAAGTACATCAAAATCTTAAATTCATCACTCTTGATAGTTATCAAATTGATTTTAATTCATACAGAAGAAACATTGATGATGCTAATGTAACATTTGGTGGAGATACTGCTACTGCAAGTACTAATTTCCAGTACACATCATTTATGCCTACTATTGCATTTAAAGAATTACCTGGTACAACTCTTGAAAGTTCTTTCAAGGGAACATCAGGAACTTCAATTGGCAATGGTGAGCATTCCTTACCTACCCCTGTCGTTCCAGCTACTTATCAAGAATCTTACATAAAAGATTCGGCATATTCAAGTATTCGCATTAATGAAAATAATTATCTTACAAAACCTAAGGTTGTTGCATCCTTAATTAATGAGCAAAGGCAAATGTCTAATGCAAATTCATTTGATCTTAGAATTAAATTAAGTAGCACAAAGGACAACTTAAGTCCAGTTATTGATACTGATAGAATTAGTTTAGTAACTACAAACAATAGAATCCAAAACTTTAGCGAAACTACAAGAAAGGCGTTCTTCTTAGACGATTTGAGTGCTACTTACAATATTTCAACAAGTCCAGAAGAAGATTTTAATGGTGCTCAATATATTACCAAAATTATTACAGTAGATCAAGAATGCACTAGTTTAAAAATTCTTCTTGCAGCATTTAATAATTCACTTACTGATTTTGATATCTACGTTAAATTACTTGCTGGTGATGAAGAAAATCCAGATGAAATCGGATGGATTGAAGCAGAACCATCTCAATATACTGAGAGTAAATCTGAAGTTACTATGGTAGAGTATGAATCCGAAATCAGTTTGTCTGGTGATGATACATTTACTAAATACGCAGTTAAGATTAGAATGAGATCTAATAATTCATGTTACACTCCACTTATTAAAGATTTACGATGCATAGCTCTCGCTTAATTCCAGTCGAGGGTCATGCTGGTTTAGCAAGAGATCCCAAAACTGGTTCAATTGTTAATACCAACCAAACTCAATATGAGAAATACATCGCAACTAGAAATAAATTGCGATCAGATGAAGAAAAATTGAATAACACTATCAAAGAAGTTGAAGAGTTGAGAAAAGATGTTGGTGAGATTAAAGACCTGCTGCTTAAACTAGTGAGTGGTATAAATACTTGATGAAGTAGGAATACAGTAATGTTATCTGCGGTAACTAACTTAATTGTTTATCAAGGTGCTGATTTTGAAACCACCTTTTACGTCACTAATGATAATGGTTCTAGTTTTGATCTGACTGGTTATACTGGCGCATCTTTAATTAAAAAGCACTACGATAGTTCAACGTCAACAACAATGACAGTTGAAATTACTCCACCTGCATTTGTAGGTGCAGTAAAACTTTCTCTTGCAAACTCTGTAACTTCAGGAATGCACGCAGGTAAATATGTGTATGATGTAGTACTAACTTCTGGGTCTGGAGTAAAATCCAGAGTTTTAGAAGGTGTGTTAACAGTAGTAGAGGGAGTAACTATCTAAAATGGCAAGAATTCGCTTTGGAGACCAATCGTTTCCACAAGTTGCTAGGGTTTCGGTTGGTGGCGCTGCTACTGTCCAAAACCTTGCAGATGTTGATACCGACACCAATGGTCTTGGTGATGGGTATTTGTTAATCTATGATTCAGCATCTCAAAAATTCCAAACAGGAAACGTATTAAATAACGTAACAGTAAACGGAGGATCATTCTGATGGCATCAACCATCCTTATTAAAAGAAGTACAAATACAACTGTACCTTCTTCATTAGAATTTGGAGAACTCGCTGTAACGGTTGGTGCTGGCACTCAGGTCAATCGTGGCGATAGGGTCTTTGTTGGAGACAACAATTCAACAGTTCAAATTATCGGTGGTAAGTATTTCACCGACATGCTGGATCATGTACATGGTACATTGACAGCAAATTCAGGAGTTATTGTAGATAATAATTCAAAAGTAGATCGTTTCAGAGTAGATGATGTTAATATTGATGCTAACGTTGTAGAAACTGATACTACTGACACCGATCTTATCTTCAGAGCAAACGGCACTGGTAAACTTGTCGTAGAAGATAGTCAAGAACTTGAATTTGGTACTACTGGTGATATCGAATTTAGATTTGATGAAGTAGCAAACGTTCTTCGTTTAGATCGTGTTGGAGTAAACACTCCAGAATTTCGTTTAGATGATGATCTTAAACTTCAGTTTGGTAGTGATGGTGACGGTAGTATTCGTTATGACGAAACTACATTAGACACCGTTAGAGTAGAAGGTGCTGACTGGACCTATGATAATGGTGTTGCACTTCAAATTAATGATACTACCAATGCAACTAATAGCACCACTGGTGCTGTAAAAATTGCTGGTGGTCTTGGTGTTGCACAAACTGCATGGATTAAAGACCTTGTAGTTGATGATGATGTAACTCTTGGTACTGCATCCACCGATGTTCTTACGGTTGAATCTACAACTACATTTAATGCAGATGTAACATTCAATGGAACTCAAACTGTTTCTGGTACTATTAATCAAACTGGTCAACTTAATCTTGACAACATCCGCTTAGATGGAAATACTATTTCTAGTAACGCTGGTAGTCAAATTATCTTAGATCCAGATCCAAGAAATGGTGATGCTGCTGGAGATCTTGTTATCAGGGGTAATCTTCAAGTTGCTGGTACAACCACGACAGTAAATTCGACCGAAATGACGGTCAACGATCCTGTCTTTAACATTGGTGACACTACATCAGAAAAGATGGTAACTGCACCAGTTAGTGGTGGTGGTACAACCGTAAATATTGATAATCCTTCTGGTATTGCTACTGGTGGTTTAGTAAGTGGTGCTAATGTAGGTACTACAAAAACTATCAACCAAGTTGAAGTTGTTTTCCATGTAACATCTTCGTTCTCCTCTGCACCTAGTAATGGTGATGCTATCTATCATTTGAAAGATGGTGTATACCAACAGTTAGGTACATTCCAATCTCAAACTGCTGACACTATTAGAATCACAGTTTTAGCATCACTTTCACTTAGAGAAAGTGCATTCTATGAGGGAGATTCTCTGACTGATGGGAACAGTGGAACTCCACAAACTGCTACACTTGAAAAGGATGCAACTAATCAAAGTGTTTTTGAGACAACAACTCTTACTTTGAGTGGTGGATTCTCAGGTAATATTGCTACTGGTGATTTCCTGACAATCACTCAAGGTTCTAATGATGGAATGGATCGTGGTATTCAATATTCATACCACAATGGTTCTGCAATTAAGAATGGTTTCTTTGGTTTTGATAGAACTGCTGGTGAAGATGGATTGGGAGCATTTACGTTTATCGAAGATGCAACTAATACTAACAACATTTTTACTCATGTAGTTGGATCTATTCAGACCATTGCTAGAGAAAAGAATGATTTAGATGTTGAAAGTGGCACTACATTATCTGGTGCTGCTAGTCAAACATATACAGCAGTTGCTACTACTGGTGGTGAAGGATCTGGAGCGACTATTACTGTTGTAAGAGGTTCTTCAGGAGAAATTACTTCTGTTGCTGTTGCAAATGCAGGAACATATTATCAAGAAGGTGATCTCCTTACTATTGCAGGCAACTTAGTTGGTGGTTCTGCAACCACTGATGACATCCAAATTAGAGTTCTTTCTATTGCAGTATCAAGAGGCACAGTATTACTGGGTGATCTTGAATTGGATGTTGATCTTGCAGTCAAGCACGGCGGTACTGGAAGATCTGAGTTTAATACCAATGGCATTCTTTATGGAAATGGCAATGGTGAACTCTTAGAAACCGCTGCTGCAAACATGGCAAACCCAGGAGTTGGTCCTGACGTTGCTACATCATTCCAGATTCTTACAGTTACTGCTGCAGGAGTCCCCGTCTGGACTGATACCGTTGATGGGGGAACATTCACCTGAGGTTAAACAATGAACAATGAATTAGATGTAAATGTCCTTATTTCAACTCTTCAAAAGAAGATTACTGATTTGACTCTTACTAATGTTGTGCTAGAGGCGCGAAATAAAGATTTGACGAATCGGTTAAATAGTATCATAGAACAGTCACATTCAGAGAATGCTATAAATGGCAAGCAGAATCAAGTTAAAGAGATCCCTAACTCAGAACTCAGTACCGACGACTTCTGATCTTACAGATAAGGAAGTTGCGATTAATATTGCCGATAGAACCCTATTTGTCAATAATGCGGGTACTATTACTGAGGTATTAAATGCTGATCCAAACGACGAGACAATTGTTCCGTCAATGTTTTCTAGCGCCATTACTGATGGTGTTGGAAATACTTGGTATGTTTCAGATAATGGTGTAGATAAAGCAACTCTAGGATCTGTAAATCCACGCCATGGAGCAACAACTGGAGCAAATGCTTGGGGTAAAACTCCAACTACTGCATTTGCTTCTTTGAAGTATGCATTGGATAATTATGCCCAATCTGGTGACACTGTTATCATTTCGACTGGTACTTTTACTGAAACTTTCCCACTGACTGTTCCTGTGGGTGTTGTAATTAAAGGTGATGGTTTAAAATCTACTTTTATTCAACCATCTCTTGCCACAAATACTGAAGATGCTTTCTTAATTGAAGGTGATTGCAATATTGAGGATCTCTGCTTAACTGGATTTTATTATGATTCTGTAGGTGATACTGGATATGGATTTAGATTAAAGTCAAATTATACTGTTTCTGCTGACGGAAGAAGACCATATATTCAACGCTGTAGCGTAATTACAACTGGTAGTACTACTTCGGGTGCTGACCCTCGTGGATACGCTGCTGGAGACGCTGGTAGAGGTGCCTTAGTAGATGGATCTAGTGTGGGAGCATCCTCTGCCGAAGCAACCCTTCTGTTTAATGAGTGTACATTTGTTGTACCCAATTCAGTTGGTTTGTATCTTAAAAATGGCGCACGTTCTGAATGGTTAAACTCATTCACGTATTTTGCTGCCGATAGTATTAAAGGTGAAAACCCAGGTGGTTCTGGTTTCAAAGGTACAGGTAAAACCAGATTAAAACTTAATAATACCACAGGTACATTCAATGCTGCTGACACTATCACTTACTATGATACTGATGGTGTTACTGCCTTAGCATCTGGCACTATTGATTCTAATGATGGAACTTATATTTTCATTAGTGGTCAAGGCACTGGAACATTTGTAGAAGCAGAAGCACAGAGTGGTGGTAAAGCAGTTACTGCAAATGGTGATGCACAATTAGATACTGATGAAAAGAAATTTGGTACTGCATCCTTACTCTTAGATGGTACTGGAGATTATCTGTCATTAGCAGGATCTTCTGACTTTGGATTTGGGACTGGTGATTTTACTGTAGAAGCATTTATTAGACCTTCTAGTGTTGCTAGTGGAACAAAAGTAATTGCAGATTTTAGATCTACTAGTGGGACAGTTGCTGGATTATTGGTTTTAAGTGGTTCTGTATTAGAATTCCAATCAGCAAATGGTGCGGGAACTATTACTGGATCCACTACTTTAAGTGCAAATGTATTTTACCACGTTGCAGTAGTTAGAGAAAGTGGTGTCACTAAATTATATCTTAATGGATCTCAGGAAGGTAGTAATCTTACAGATACTACAGATTATGGTTCGTCAAGAGCACTTTACATTGGTGCTAACTTCAATGGAAGTGCAGAATTCCCTGGTCATATTGACGAATTTAGAGTAAGTAAAGGACTTGCTCGTTACACTGGAACATTTACTCCAACAACTTCTGAGTTTGTAACTGATACAAACACTCAATTACTTCTTCACCTTAATGGTCTTGATGGTTCTACCAGTATTTTAGATGGTAGTGTATCTGTACAAGATATTCGTTCTTCTTCAGGCGGTACTGCACAGTATATTGCACTTGCAGATTACACTGATTTCGGTGCTGAACTTCGTTCTATTGGTTCTGCATCTGTTTATGGTGAGCGTGGTATCACTGCAATTGGTAAAGGAACAAGATTACGTTGTATTGTACATAATTTTGGATACATTGGAACTGGAAGTGACTCCTCTAATGACATTACTGATGTAAGTCAAGCAAATGAAATTATTGAGTCCACTGGTGGTAGAGTTCTTTTCACCAGCATGGACCAAAACGGTGATTTCCGTGTTGGTAATGCATTCTTTGTAGATCAAGAGAATGGCACCGTATCATTTGTTGGTGGATCTCAAAGTGGTGGTACAACCTTTGACCAGTTAGTTGTTACTGGTACTGGTGACACTACAACTATCCTCCCAACAAGTATTTCTCTTGGTAACTTAAAACTTTCAGGCAACACCTTAGAATCTCTATCTGGAGATTTAGAATTAAGTGCTCCTTCTGGATCTAAGGTTGATGTCAACAACCAATTAAGAATTACAGATGGCACTCTGCCATTGCCTGGACTTGCATTTATCAATGATCAAGACACTGGACTCCAAAGATCAGGTTCTGGTGAAATTAATTTTATTGCGAACGGTACTCCCATCGTTCAAACAACTCCAACAAACTTCAATGTATTTGCAGATATTCTTTCTCAGCAGGTACAAGTAGAAACTTTAAGTATTAATGATGGTGGTAACGGATGGCACGTTGGTACATTCACTTCAGTTCCTACAACTACAACTGGTAATGGTTCAGGGTTAACTCTTAACGTAACTGTTAATGCATTTGATGCTACTGTTACAAATGCAGGTTCTGGATATATTGTTGGAAATTACTCAAACGTTGCTATTACTGGTGGATCAGGAACTAATGGCACTGCAGATGTTGTAGTTCAAGGTTTAGAAAATGGAACCACTGCTGGTGGTAGTGGATATGAAAATTATACTTATGGTGATGTTCCTTTACAAGGTGGTAGTGGAACTGGTGCTATTGTAAATATGATTGCTACGGGTGGATCCTTAGCAATTACTGGATTTGTAAGTCATGGATCAAATTATGCTAATACTGATGTTCTTACTGTTAACAATAGCGATCTTACTTATACCGATCCAATTACAGATCAAGTTGTAGCGTCTGGTGGATCTAACTTTAGTTATACATTAGCACAAGATCCTTACACAGTTTCTAGTGTATCTGCTCCTGAAGGTCAATTTAATGGTGATGGATATGTTGCTGGGGAGACAGTTGGTTTAGATAACTCCACCATGGGTGGTTCTGGATCTGCAGCAGCATTTACTTTAGATGATGTTCAGTACATCAGTTCTGCTACTGTTGCAAATGGGGGAACAGATTATAATATTGGTGATTCTATTTCCATTGCAAATCCTGCAATTGGAGCAGATGGTAATCTTGTAGGTATTGGTAGGGAAGTTACTTACAGCATTGCAGTAAGACCAGCAACTACCACAGGAAATGCTTTTTGGTTTGATTTGGGTGATGGTAATGGATATGTAGAAAAACCAACATTACAATTAGAAAGAGACACTCTTTACAAATTTGTTTATGAAGAAGATGGAACTGAGTATGATGATCATCCTATTAGTTTTTCAACAACGGCAGACGGAACTTGGGGTGGTGGAGATGCTAATGTAGATTTTATTGGTGCTATTCAAGAAGATGACACAAGAATTTTACTTGTACCAACTTCTGGTCCAGCAACGGTTTACTATTTCTGTACTCAGCACTCGGGAATGGGTGGTAGTGCAACAATTAGTGGAACTCCTGGAACTGGAGAATCAATTACAGTTGGAACTACTGCATTAAACAATACCATTAGTATCGGAGTTGATGGATCAACATCATTCCAAACAATGAATGTTGCATCAAATACTACCGTTGGTAGTTTAAATGTAACTGGAACTACTACACTATCTGGTACTTTATCCTTACTTGGTTCTTCTATTAGTGCAACTTCTATCACATTAGCAGATAATGCTATTGTAGGAGGAACATTAACAGTAACTGGCGAACCTGATGAAGTATCTACATTTGCAAATGATGTTGCATTTGACACTAATCTTTTAGTAGTAGACGCTCAAGAAGATAGAGTTGGTATTAAAGTAGCAGAACCAGAATATGAATTTGAGGTAGATGCTTCTGCAAAATTCCATGAGAATGTTGTCTTATCAACTTCTGCAGGAACTGGAGTTACAATTGGTGATGAACCTGGACTTGATGGAGTTACTGAGCTTGCATTAAATCCTGACAATAAATTTAATGTTCTTGGTGATTCTAACTTTAATGGTGTTGTTAAATTTGCTAATGGGGAAACATCAGCGCCATCAATGGCGTTTGCTAATAGTTTAACAACTGGATTCTTCTCCACTACACCTGGAACTATTAGTATTACTAGCACTAGTGGAACTATTGCAGATTTAAAAGCAGAGGAACTGCAATTTTTCAGAGGACTTAAGTTTACAACAAATAATGTTGATCAATTTACTGTAGTAAATGGATCTAATTACGGCGTAGGTACATATTCCGACATTGCATTAACTGGAGGATCAGGTGTTGGTCTTTCTGTTGATTTTGTAGTCGCATTTGTACCATCTATTACTACTGCAGGTGCAGATTATGATGAAGCAGTATATGATAATGTACCACTGACGAATGTCTCTAGTGCTCCTGCTGGGGCAGTTCAAACAACTTCTATTCTTAGTGGTGGACAAGATTATCCTAATGGAACCTTTACTAATGTTCCATTGAGTAGTGGGAATGGAACAAACGCTCAAGGAACTATTACAGTTTCAGACAATATTATTACTGATGTTGTAATTACTGCAGCAGGATCAGGTTATCAAGTAAGTGATAGCTTATCTGCAAGTGGATCTGATATGGGTGGTGCAGTTATTGCATCTCTTAGTGGAACAATTACTGGTGGAAGTGGATATACCAATGGTTCTTACACTAATGTTGCGACAACAACAAACGGAAGTGGAACAGGAGCAACCTTAGATATTACCGTTGAATTGGGGGCAGTAACTGCAGCAACAATTAATGATCCTGGTAAAGGATATTCTGCAAGTGACACCTTATCTGTTGCAGGAAGTGATATTACAGATGATGTAATCACTGGATTGACTGTTAGCAATCAAGGTCAATATTATGCAAATGGTACATACAATGGAGTAACGTTAAATGGAGGAACTGGTGCTGGCGCTACTGCTAATATCACGGTTTCTGGTAATGTAGTTACTAGTGCTAGTATTGCTAATGGTGGTCTTGCATACACTAATGGTGATACACTTACTGCTAGTGTTATTGATTTAGGTGGTGCTGAAGGTGCTGGTATTGTCTACACAGTAACTGTTGCAGATCCTGGATCTGGATATGCTGATGGTAGTTATTCAGGTGTCTCTCTGACTGGAGGAAATGGATCTAACGCAACAGCAGACATTGTTACAGTTGGTGGAGTTGTATCAAATATAACCCTAGTAAATGCTGGATCTGGATATCAAGCAAGTGATGTATTAAGTGCTGCTTCTGGCGATATTGGAGGTGGATCGGGATTACAAATTAGCATTACATTACACCAAGCAACTGGTGCTGAATTAACAGTTTCTGGTGTTGCAGTAGGTAGTGGTTTCCAAGAAACTGTTGCTACTACTGCACTTGGAACGGGAGCAGGTATTGAGGTTAATGCAGTATCAGATGGACTTGGTGGTAATGGTGCAACTGCAAGAATTACTGTTGATCCTTCTCTTGTAGTAACTGATATTGTAATTTTATCTAATGGTTCAGGTTATTCTATTGGAGATGTGGTTACTGCAGATAATTCTGCTATGCAGTATATCAACTCTAATGGTGATCTTGTTGTAACAAATACTCCATCTACACAGTTCCAAGCAACTATTACATCACTTGCAGGAATTCAAGCAGTTACTATTAACTCTTCAGGTGAAGGATATGCAGTAAGTGATGTGTTAACTGTTAGTAACCTATTAGTTGGTAACAGTGGATCTGGATTTAGTTTTACCATTGATAATATTTCTTCAGAAGATACTGTTAGTGTTGATGATGATTTAGGTCAAATTAACACCAAGAGTATTACAAATCTTATTGATGGTATTAATTTAGATAGCAAAATTCAGATTACTCCAGAAGCTATCACACGTTTAGACACTAATAATTTAGTTCTTACCGCACAATCTGGAAGTTTTGTCCAAGTTAGTGGCACTGATGCTTTCCAACTTCCATTTGGAACTACTGCAGAAAGACCTGTAGGTGCAACGGGATTAATTAGATTTAATACAGAAGAAACTTTATTTGAAGGATTTGACGGAACTTCATTTGTATCTCTTGGTGGAACTAGAGACGTTGACTTTGATACATTTATTCTAACAGAATCTGCACCTGGAGAGGATGAAGATACGTTCTTCTTCTATAATGCAAATGTTAATACTTTAAAGTTAGATCAAACTGATTTTACTTTAAATGGAGTACAAAACTTTAAGAGTACAAACCTTTCAGATGTAAATCTTTGGGTTGCAAGCACTGAACAAAAATCAACATCAGAAGTATCTACTTTTGCTCCATCATCAGCAGTTAATTATACTGATGATACCATTACACTAACAAATCATAATTTAGTTACTGGTAGTGTTGTAACTTACAGTCCTGGAGTTGGAGAAACTCCAGTAAGTCCTTTAGTAGATGCTACAAATTATTATGTGTATGTAGTTGATGTTAATACGATTAAATTGTCAGCATCAGAAGCAGATTTAACTGCCAATACTTATATTGATTTAGTAAGTTCTCCATCACACACTGGTAGTGCTCATACACTTACACCAGTTGCTCCAACACCAAACTTGATATATTTTGGTGAAAATGTATATGCAGTTACTACTAGTGGTACACTTGGAACAGTAGCACCAACTCATACAACTGGTACTGTTGCAAATGGAACAGCACAACTTACATATGTAAGAAATATTTACAATGATTTAACTGCTGTACTTAATAATTATTTCTTCACTGTAGATAAACTTGATGTAAATTCAGGTTCTTTAATTTTTAGAGGAGATTCTACTAGTGCATTTATTGAATCAACTTCGGATTCAATTATTTTTGCTATCAATTCTTCTAAAGAATTACTAAAAATTAGCGAATCTGGTGGTTTCTCTGTAAATACAAATTTCTCTGGAACAACACCAAATTATGTTGAGGTTATCAACTCTGACCTTAAGAAGTTAGAATTAGTAGATTATGGAGTAGTAACAAATACAGGTACGTTTACAGTTACTGGAGGAAATGCATTAAATGTAACAACACATCCAGTAACTGCTGCTAAATCTGGAAAAGTTCAAATTGAACTCGAAGATTCAATTACAACTTATGAATATGTAGTAACTGTTCTTGGAAGTAATGAATATGCACTCAATGGTTCGGCATCTCCTGCACTTACAAATATTTTAGTTGGAAGAACATTTAAGTTCAATCAAATTGATCCTTCAAATGTAGGAAATCCACTTGTATTTGCTGAAACAGCAGAAGGACCTACAGAGTACACAACTAATGTTGTATATAGATTAGATGGTGCAGAAGTTGATAGAACAGGATACGTTGGTGGTTTTGATGCTGCAACTACAGAAAGATCAATTCAAATTACAATTGCTCCAGATGCTCCAACAACATTAAATTACTATAACTTGACATCTACAGGATATGGAAATACAATTACTACAGCAGAAAGAAGAAGGCAGTATACCGAAATTAGTTACTTGATTAACTCAAGAGAAACTGACGTTTATTATACAGAAATTAATAAGATGTACACTGATGTAATTCTTGCAGATGTTTCTGCTGATATTGATGGCACTAATTTTGCTATAAATATTACAGATGTTACTAACGCTGCTGGCGAGTATGACGTTAAAGTTGTTGCTCACAATATTTTAACATAAAATGCCTAAAATTCTAAAGTCCGTACAATCTGATGGTGGTTTCTCTGTTGCAGATGAGACCATCATTGATCCTACTAGAAATATTATTGATGCAAATAGTGTAAAGGTTCTAGACAATTCAAACGATAAAACTTATAAAAAAGAATTTATTGTTCATGGATCTTTAGACAATGGAAACGTTTCTTTGGAAATGACTCCAACTCACACGGTAGAATCTGACAGAATTGTTTTTGTTTCTGGATTCATGCTTGGGACTTGGAAAGGTTATCCAGTTGCAGTTTTCACTGCAAACGCAAATTCAGCAGAGATTAATTGTACACTCTCTAACCATGGATTGACAACTGCAGATGTCATTTCAGTTGAATTTGCTGCTCCTTATACAGGATCAAATGGTAATTATGCTGTAACAGTGGTAGATGATGACGAGTTTACATTTACAATTGGAGCACCTTTAGATGCCAATAATCCAGTTTTGGCACAATCTGTAGAAATTACATCTTATAGTTTAAATTGGGAATTTGCAGTAAGAATTGAATCTGCAGTTTTAAGTGATTCTAATACTGATCTTTCCTTAGCAGCAGTTAGTAAAGATATTGTAAAGGATAATGTTCCACCAGGACATATCTGGGATATAAACCCTATTGTAAACAACACTACAAAAATTGTTACTTTTACTCCATCAGTAACTACGGCTACTGATTTGGAGTTACGTGGTAATGGAATTAGATGGAGTGGAAAAGTAGAGTTAGTATATACTGAAAGAAACTATTGATCAAAGATAAATAAACATACTAGGGAGTTTTCGGAGCAAATGGCTTTAGAATTTAACGCCGATAAGGAAATTATCAAATCGGACGAACTAAAAGTTAAAAATGAAACCAGCGTCAGATTTGATTTAGGTGGCGGTGCTGATGAAAAGGTGGCACTGTTTGGAAATTTAACGTCAGACGTTGATAAACTTGTTCGTATCGGCATCAATACAAATAATCCTCAATTTGAACTTGATGTAAATGGTCAAATTAGAACGACCACTTCTATCATTTCTGATACTGCTCGAATTAATAACCTTGATATTGACACAATTGTCAATCCTTCACTTCAACTTCGTGCTCCAATTTTAGAAACCTTTACTGATCCAGGAACTGGTGAAGTTCTCTTCCCTCGTTCTACGACTCCTGCATTTAATGATGATAGCAATAAGGTTGCTACAACAAACTTTGTTTATAATATTGCAACAAATGATGTTGGTGGACGTATCTATGTTTCTGAACAAATTGGTAACGATACTTTTGACGGACGCTCCGCAACAAAACCCGTCAGAACTATCAAAAGAGCAACTCAACTTGCAGCAGAAACTGACCAAAAAGAAACTTTAATCGTTGCAGGTGGAGATTACTTAGAAGATAACCCAATCTCCCTGCCAGACCAGTGTTCAGTTGTTGGTGATAATATTCGTCTGTGTATTATCAGACCCCAGAATCCTGGGAAACATATGTTCAAGGCATCGAACGAGAACTATGTTACAGGTATTACTTTCCGTGATAACTTAAACGCTGAGGGTAATCCTGCGTTTACTTGGGGTTATGCTTATGTCTTTGATGATAAGCAAAGATTCTTCTATCCAAAAACTCTGGGTGGACAGTATGGAAGAACCTTTGAATTAGGTCATAAGATTTCTGCTCCAGAGGAGTGGAAACTTAATTTTACTTCAAATAGTGGAAACTTAGAATTAGTTGTTGGTCTTACAGTAACTAATACCTCTACATCTGGTACAGGTGTAATTACTGAAGTAAACTTTAATGATAATACAGATCAATCTGGTTACATTATCATTAATCAGATTACTGGTACAATCAATTCTGTCGGTGCTACCTATAATTACACTGCAAATAGTGTTACATATAATTTAAACGTAACTGATGGTGAGCAGTTAACACCAGATGCACAAGTAGTTAAGCATGTTACTACTCACCCAACCATTGGTTTAAAATCACTTAAATATGATCCAGTAAACTATCCTGATGGTTTAATCGCTAGTGTAGTTGATACTGAATTTCATGATTATGAAGTTGGTCAATATGTAGAGATTACTAATTTACCTACTACTGGAACATTTAGCGATCTTGCTAGATTTAACGGTAGACAGTACGTGTCTCATAGAATTGAGACCGCTGATGGTTTCAGTAAAAAGTTTGTATTATATAAAGACACTCCTACGGATCTTGCTGCATTGGGTGCAGTTAATGGAGAATATGATGTCACTGCATTCGGTGCAACTGTAACATCTGATGACCATTATGTAGTTTTCTCCCTCGACAACTCACCTAAGAAGTTTGATGAGTCAAATAAGAGTCCTAACAGATATCTTGATGCTGTTGACCTGATTGGTAGAAACAAAACAGGCATCGCCGCAGAATCACTTAGAAGAGCAAAAGAAGAATATCCTGCACTTGTAGTTCCTGACGAAACTCAGTGCAAAACTGACATCGGTCATATTATTGATGCAATTAATTATGACTTGACTTGGGGTGGTAATGCAGCAACTAAAGAAGCAGCAGATTACTATTATGATGCTGGTGCATTAACTCACGTCCAAGATCAACTTAAAGAAACTTCTTACGCATTTGAAGAAGCAAGAGACCTGTCTATTCAGGCAATGCGTAACCAGTTGACTTATGTTGACACTTCAAGCACTGGAACATTTACTAGAGTTGGTGGATATGTTGGTGGTTACCGTTCTGCTATTTGGGATAATGAGAAGTTTGTTGCTGTTGGTGATACTGGAGCAATCCACACTTCAGTAGATGGTACTAATTGGGTTTCACAAACAGCTCCGTCAGAATCTTTTAAAGACATTATTTGGAATAAATGGGCAGTTGGAGAACGAGGAGTTCCAGAATACGTAGTTGTTGGTGACAATGGAACTATTGTTTGGTCAAACAATGGAGAAGATTGGAGCACTGTAACTTCAGGAGTTTCTGATACTCTTAATTCTATTGCATACAATGGTTCAACCTATGTTGTAGTTGGTAATAATGGAACTGTACTATACTCAAGTAATGTTACAACGTGGCAAGCAGGAACTAGCGGAGTATCAGGTACTCTAAATGATATTATCTATAATGATGATTGTGATAAGTTTATTGCTATTGGTATCAATGGAGTTATTATTGAATCTGCAGATGGTATTACTTGGACTGCTCAAGAAAGTGGAACAACAGGAAATCTATATGGTATTTCTTGGACCGAAGGTAGAATGGTCGTTACTGGTGATAATGGTGCTATCATTACTAGTGATGATAATGGTTTAACTTGGGAAACAAACGTTGTTACTAATGGTGGTCCTGATAATAATCAGGGTGATCGTTTTGCAGATGCTGCAGATCTGATTCTGCAAAACAAAGCAATCATTGCTGAGATTGCTGTCAATAAAATGCTTGATGCAAATACTGGATTTACTATTCCAACAGGTAATCAAGCATGTAAAGATGACGTAATTGACTTCTTGGAGTCAATGGTTATCAACTTGGAATTCGGAGGTAATGATGAAGTATATGACGCAGCAAATCTTTATGTAACTGGAAATCACGTTCTTGGTGAAGAAGATAGATCTGTAGAAGTATTTGGATATGCAGAAACTCTTGCTATTGCAGCAATGAGAAATGAAGCATTTAATCCTACTGATGTTGAAAGTTTTGCTTCTGGTCTTACCCAATACTTTGACAATAGTATTACTGTAGATACAGGATCTCCTGTATGTGCAAACGTTGCAAGTGCTATCACCACATTCTTTGGTATTCTTACCACCGCTATTGGTACAACTGTAACTCCTGGTAATTTAAGTGGAGTTACAAGATCACCTGCTGCGGATGAAGGATTTACTGGTCAGGCAAATAGATATTGGGATGCATCAGATCTTATCCTTGAGAATAAGAAACTAATCGCAGCACAGGCAGTTTATGCTTATGTTGATGCAAACTCATTTACAATTCCAACTGGCAATCAAAATTGTGTTGATGATGTTGTAGATGTTCTGGAAGCAATTGCTCATGACTTGCGTCATGGTGGTAATGCTAAGACATATGATGCTGCTAATTACTATGTTGGAACTACCCATGTAGATGGGGAAGAAGCAGAAACTATTGCTATCATCAATAATGCAAGAGATCTTGCAATTGAAGCAATGCGTGGTATTTCAATCACGCTTGGTTATCTTACAGATTCTGCATATCTTGCAACATTAGAAGATCAATTCAAACTTAATATTGTTCAGTTTACAAAAACAGATATTACTCTTGATAGTAGCACCGAAACACAAAGGTGTACTAACGTTGCATCTGCAATCAACACTTTAACAACTATTGTTACTAGTGCTGTTAATAATGACAATCTTAATCATGCTACCAGATCACTTCCTTCTGGTAATATTGTAAATAATAATCTTGGTAAATTAGTTCATGATGGACATCAATTCTGGTCATCGTACAATGCTGGAGCAAGTTCTTACATTTACACCTCTCAAGATAAGGGAAGAACTTGGAACTTAGATTATACCTCAAATAGTGGTTCTACACATGCATTTGTCTTTAGTTACGACAAGGCATTAGCCCTTGGAAACCAAAATGCAGACATTCTGTTTGATGGTGTAGGTAATGAGTTTGATTCTTCAATTAATATTACTGCATATCAAGATACAACAATTTCCAATACTTATGATGCAAACAGACAGTTTGCTTGCGATAACGTATCATCATCTATCTTTACTCTGTGGAATATTGTTATTGATAGAATTAATGGGCGTACAGTTCCTGCTACATCAAACGCAACTTCTTACTTTGAAGATAGCAATAATAAATTCTTCAATGTAGGTCATTCCTTTGATGATCTTCCAATTATTGAAGTATCACCATATATTTTCAACGCATCTGTAATTTCATTCTTGGGTGGTAATGGTTGCGAAATTGATGGTTCTAAGGTAGCAACACCAAACGTTAAGAGACCAAACTTACCACCTCAAGGTAAGTCGATGGTTGCTGCTGCATTTACCATCATCTCATTTGGCGGTACTGGTTATCGAGTATTTAATGATGGATATACTCAGCTGGTTTCTGTTTTCTGTATCTTTACTCAAGATGGTGCGTTAGTTGAATCTGGTGGATATGCATCACTGACTAACTCTGCTTCTAACTTCGGTACGTTTTCACTTAGATCTTCAGGTGTTAGAGACGAAGCTTATACTTTCCACCAAGGTATTATTGATAATATTACATTTAGTGATATTGGTGTTCCAATTATTACTACCACTGGATTGGGTGAGGCACCACTTGAGCACTTTATTATCGAACCTGACGGATTTGAATTAGGAACTAATCCTGGTAATAACCCAAAATACTTTATTGAAGAAACCGTATCTGCAACTCCAACTGCTCCAGTTACTGCAGAGACAAGAGCAAACACTACAATGAGTGTCAGAGGTAACTATAACCGTTACACTGATGCATCAGTTCTTCTTGAAAAAAATGCTCGCTATATTGCAGAAGAAGCATACTTTACAACTGCAGTAACATCCTCTAATAGTTTTGATCAAAATAGAAATAAGTGCATTCGTGACGTTGAGGAAATTATTAAGGCATGGTCAAAGGATATTAAGTTTGATGCAAACGATGCTACTTGGGATGCTGCAAAACTCTATGTAAGTGGTAGTGCAATTCAACACGTTGCTGGATATGAAGCAGCAACTAAAGAAGTAGTTGATACTGCAACAACTCTTGCTAAGAAAGCAATCAATAACTTACTACAAATTAAAGGATCTACAGCACAAACTGCAGATTACTATGTTGCACAATGGACCGATGAAATTCCATATGTAGATACTACAGTTATTCATGATATTTCAACTGCTCCTGATTATGTCAGTGGTGATTGTGCTAATGTACAAGCAGCAATTCAGACACTTTCTGATCTGTTTGATGAGATTATTGATAACCCAACAGTCACTTCTCCATTGCCATCAACGGCAACAAGAAATGATGGATTCTTCACTATCAATGAATTCAATAAAGCAAAACTTCAAAATCACCCAATTAGTTTTGTAAGACCTTCTATTTGTAACTCTTCTTCTCATACTTGGGAATTTTCTGGTTCAGGTAATGATTATAATGCTCTCCCACAGAATGGTGGAACTAGAGGATCAGATGAAACAGAAGATTTTGAACAGGTATCACAGTTAAATGGTCGTGTCTATGCATCGGGTACTGATGAACTTGGCGACTTCAAGATTGGTTACTTTGCTAACGTTGAGAACAGAACAGGTAATATCACCTTTGGTGGTACTGTTGAAATTTCTGAAGTTAGTTTCCTTAAGATTGCTGGTAGTACAACTACTATTGAAGGATTTGATACTTCAGTAAACCTTAACGCTATTGAACTTGGTGGTGTTGCACCTGGTCCTTCTGACGCACAACTCCCAACACAAAGAGCAGTTTATCAGTATATCAATAACCAACTTGGTATTTATATTGGTCGTACTTATTCAACTACACCAACACCAAATGCTCTGGTTCAATTAGACAACTCTGGTCGTATTAACATCGATCAACTTCCTGCACTGAGACCATTTAACATCTTCACTGTTGTTGATGAAGCAGCACGTCTTGCGTTTGAGGGACCACTTGCTGGTGACATTGTTATTCAAACTGCAACCCAAGAGTTTAATTTCACCTCATCTGATATTAATGCATCAACAGATGAGTTTACAATTACAGGTCATGGTTTAAATACTTCTGACGCTGTTACTTATCAAGAAGGAGCTGGTACTGTAACTGCACCTTCACCTCTAGTTGATGGTGAAACTTATTATGCAATTGTTGTTGATGTAGATACTATTAAGTTAGCATCAACAATTACTGATGCATCAACAAACAGTCCAATCAATATTACTAATGTTGGTTCTGGAAATCATGTATTTGAAACACAAGGAACTCCAATTTCCTTTATTCTTAATAATGATTTAGAAAGTCAAATTCTTGAATTTGCACCAGATTCAAATCATACTTTTGCAGTAAACGATATTACTCTTGCAACACCTGGTGGTGGTCAAGGTCAAGTATCTAGTTTTGTAGAGGGTACTGTTAAACAGGTTATTGTTGCTTCTGGTGGTTCAGGATATGTAAGTGGGGATACTATTACATTCTCCACTCCATCTGGTGGAGTTGCCGCAACAGGAACACTTGTCGTTAATGGTGGTCAAGTTACTGCAGTTACCTTAAATTCTGGTGGTAGTGGTTACTTCACTGCACCATCTACTGCAAATGGAGACATCACCATTACAAGTTCTGCAGGAGCAAATGCTTCTCTGACTACTGTTGTTAGATCTAGATTGAGTATTGATATTCTTAACAATATCAAAACAACTAACTCTGATACTATTGATGATCAGGCATCTCCAACTCCAAATACAATTACAATTATTGACACAGTTAATACTTCTGGTTCTAATGCAGATAACTGGATTCAGTTAACGTCATCTACCATTGACGCTTCATTCATTACTTCTGGTATTATCAATCCAACTCGACTTGCTGCTGTTACAGCACAGAATCCTGCAAGTTCCTTGACTTATCTTAGAGGTGATTCTCTGTTTGCTCCAGCAGTTGCATCTTTAAAAATTGGTGATCAATCTCCTGTTGTTCTTGGTTCTAACAACAGTACAAATACTTATATCAAGTCAGTTGAAATGAATGATGCTGGTGTAGGTTACACCACTGGAACTTATACTGATACAAATTTACTTGGCGGTAATGGTCAAAACCTGAAAGGAACAATTAAAGTTTCTGATGGTGTTGTTAGATCTTTAACTATTACAAATGGTGGTACTGGTTATATTTCTGAACCTACAGTAACATTTAAAGATAATTTTACAGATCCTGCAAATCCAACAATTATTAATGGAATTAGTGCAAGAGCATTTATTTCTGGTGGACAAGTTACAAAAATTAACGTTGTTGATGGTGGTAGTGGACTTGGAAGCAATACTCCTTTAGTTGAGATTACTGGTGGCGGTGGTGTAGATGCGACAGCAACTGCTACAGTTGCTGATGGAGCAATCCAATATATTCAAATTACTGATGGTGGAGTTAATTACACTCCAACAGGCGGTAACACCTTTTTCCAGATTAGTCCAAATCCACCAATTATTGGTACATCACCAACCAATGCTGCAGATCTTGAAGCATTCTTTGCAACAGTACCTAAACTCTTTAATGATATTACTATTGATATTAACAGAGTAAATGGTAATACTCCTAATGCTAATAATTATAGTACCGTTGGTGTTGCTAAATTTAGAAAATCAGACACTGGATCTGGTGTAAGGATTGGTCAATTTATTATTGGTGAAGATGGTTCCATTGATATTGATCAAGGTCAAGGTTCTGGTTTTGATGCTGACTTCTTAGATAACCAAGATTCCAACTTCTATGTTGAATGTGATAATTTTGTACCAGGTAGTTCTCCAACTCCAGGTCTTCCTGCAAACTGTTTGATTGGAACTTATGGTATTGATATTGATGGAACTGCTGATTTTGGAAATATCTTAACCTCTGTTGATGCTAGGTCTTCTACATTCCAACCATCTAACTTCTTAGCGGGTGGACATTTGCAGTGGAAGGATAATGATTCAAATCCTGGTTATGCTAATGATTTTGAATTCCTTGATGATGGTGGTCTTTATCATGGTGTAATGACTCTGAGAAGAGGTGGAACTGGTAGTACATTCTCTGAAGGTTCAACTAATCAATTAGCGTTCACTGATAATAATAATCTGTTCCTTAGAAACAGTGGTGCAAACCAGGTAAACTCTCTTACAATTACCACAGGTGGTTCTGGATATCCTGACGGTGTTTATAATGATGTACCTCTAGGTGGTGGTGATGGTTATGGATTGAGAGCTAAGTTAACTGTTGTTAATGGATCCTTTACTGATGTAGAAATTGTCAACAAAGGTTGGGGTTATAATGTAGATGGCAGTGCAGTAGGTTCATTTGCTGTTGTACTTCCATTTGAATATTTTGGTACACAGAACACAAGACAAATCACAACACCAGCAGTAATTACTGCTACATTACCTGTATATCAAAATAATGCAGGTCAGAATACATGGTCATCTTGGAATAAAGTTTGGCATGATGGTAATGATGGTATTGGATCTGGTCTTGATGCAGATTTAATTCAAGGTTATGAACTCCGTTGGTTACAAACTGCGTTAAATCTTTCTGAAGATGAGCAGTTGATGAATAGTAAGATTCCAACGCAATTGGATGAACATGCTTTTAATAAGGAAGTTCGCATTACTGTTCCAGATCCAGCATTCCAGGTAAACAATGGTGGTCACTACGATCTTTATATTGAAGGTTATAATTTAACCCAAGAAAATATTGATTCTCTTGACACCATTGCTGGAAGCGGTGGTCAACAAATAGGCACTCAACTGAATCTTTACACTGCTAACAATATTAACGAAGGTACTGTTAAATTAATTGACAGAAAGATTAATCTTGATCCTGCAAACTATTTGACTGGACAACAATATGTTGAGGAAAACTTTGAATGGGAATCTGGTGCAACCTTTAATAAAAATGATAGAGTTGTATATGCACATAATGTTTATATTGTAAACAACCCAGCAACTGGTACTTATACCGCAGGTACTGTTCCACCAACTCATGGAAGTGGCGTAGTAAATGCAACAGGTGGTACTGCACAATTCTTGTTTGAAAGAAAAGTAAACAATCCATATACTATTCTTACAGTTGAACTGCAATCTGGTAACTTAACAAGAGCGATCAGAAAAGTTGGTACTGCAACTGCTCCAGCAGAATATTATCCTTTAACTGATTTTGCAGTTACTAGAAGAACTGAATATTCTAGACAAAAGGCACGTCTTGGATCTGATAGTGGCGGTGTACCATTCTTAGAATTAGGTAATACTGTTGAATCTAATATTCCATATCTTGACTTCTTAACCTCAGGAAATAATGTTGACTTTGATGTAAGAATTCAAGCAAGTGGTGGTTCTTCTACTTTAGGAACAGGTACTCTGAATATCCAGGCAAACAATGCTCAAGTTAATTCTAACAACATTTGGCACGCTGGTAATATCACATTTAGTAGTGGATTTAGTGGATCTTCCTATGACACTAATGCAAATGGTGTTGGTGTAATTAGAGATGCTAGTGGTAATTTTGCTGCTAATAATATTACAGCAAATCTCACTGGTATTGCATCTGGCAACCTTCCACTTACTGGTGGAACTATTACTGGTGCATTGATTCAACAAATTACAAGTGCTACAACTTGGTCTTCTGCTTGGGGTGGTGTTAATTCTTACACCCAGCAAGCACATGAACTTGCATTGAGAAATAATCAAAGTGGAACTACTGGTTCATTTAGTGGTATCTTCTTTAAAGCAGGTGACAACACTCCTAATTCTTTAATTGGTGCCGCCAGAATTGGTTGTACTTGGGATGGTTCTTATGCAGCATCACTTAGATTCTCAACAAGAGGTGGATCTTCTCAGACAAGTATGAATGAGAGATTGACCATTAAATTTAATGGTAATATTGGTATTAATGTACCTGATCCACAACATCGTCTTGAAGTTTCAAGTCCTGATAGATCAAATGCTGTTAGAATTAGTGATGGATCAACTACAAGTAGTAATAACGAAATTAAATTAGGATATTACACTGCATCAGATACTCATGTTACCAATTTGATCGCTGGTTCTAATTTTGGTTCAATCATTACTGGTGGAGCTAATGGTCACATTATCATGGGTCTTCGTGACAATGATGCTAATGATTGCCTCGCAATTCTTAGTGGTTGGGATGGTAGCACTCATTATATGAATGCTAGCAATTCAACTGGATTTAGAAAAGTAGTTGCTAAATTTACAAACAAAGGTCTTGCATCAATCAATGGTGACATTGATAATAACTATAACTTAATTGTTCGTGGTGCATTTGCAGCAGAAAGCAAGTCCTTCGTAATTGATCACCCAACCAAAGAAGGATATAAATTACGTTATGGATCTCTTGAAGGTCCTGAGCATGGTGTATACGTTCGTGGACGTGTCACAGATGGTGTTATTGAACTTCCAGAATACTGGACTGAACTTGTTGATGAAAATAGCATTACCGTACAACTCACCGCTATTGGTGACTCAGGTAATCGCTGGGTAGTTGATGTCGCTGACAATAAAGTCACGACTGGTGGCGGGGCAGCGTTCTACTTTGTACAAGCAGAACGTAAAGATGTAGAACAAATTACTGTAGAATACGAGGATTAATCTAATGGCAACAAGTATAGGACCAAAGTTCCCAGTAAACGGGTTAGTGTTTATGGTTGATGCTGCTAATCCAGCATCTTACCCAGGATCAGGAAACCAATGGTTTGATATTGGTGGAACAAGACATCATATGGATTTAGGATCTAGTGTAACATTTCAAAGTGATTTTGGTGGCGTCTTACAATTTGCAGAAGATGCTAATGGTTATGCTCGTATCACAGATTCTTATGTGAATTTAGCTTCAAGTAATAACACTGTAATTACTTGGTCTAGAAAAATGGCAAATAATAACAACGGTCGTGTTGTAACTGCATATCAAAATAATTGGTTATTGGGTCATCATGATACTTCTTATGGTGATTATTATGCTCAAGGTTGGGTATATAATATTAGTGGGGGAAGTAGACCATCTGACACTGTGTGGAGACAGTATACTGGTACTGGAGATGTAGGAAATGATATTTGGAAACTTTATATCAACAAGGATGAAATTGTTTCTAATAATGGTGGATCTCAAGGACCAAGAGGTTTTAATGTAAATGCTCAATACGGTCAATATTCTTTTGCTCAAGTTTCAATGATTGCATGTTGGGATCGTGTACTGACTCCACAGGAAATTTCAGATGTGCATGAGCAATATAGAGCTCGTTTCTCAGTATAAATATTCAATAAAAGGCATATTGTCGGATGGCAAATTCAGATAAAAATATTCTTATTACACCAAATAGGGGTGTTGCTAATGATCCGCCAAAGATCTCATTAACTGGTTTTGACAATCAACCAATTGATCTTAAGGTAACTGATAGTAATAGGTTGTCATTCGAGAATGGCAATAATATTTTATTTACAGTAGATCGTAGCACAACAGGAACAGTTTTCCAAGCTGGAGATATTTCAGGTGTTCCTCATATTTACGCTTTAGATACAGGTGAAGTTGGCATTGCTGCATTTTATGGATCTGTAAAAATTGCAACTAGTACCTTAACTGCTGGATCTGATGTTACGATTGGTGGAACTGTTGATTTTACTGGAGCGGTAAGTTTCGGAGGAAACCTTGGTTTTGATGGAAATATTGTTAGAGGTGACATTAGAACTGCAGATATTTTTATCAGAGGAACTGGTTTAAACAATAATGCAAACCGTGAAGTTAGGATTAATGGTGGTCCTAATATTGCAGCAAACTCAAGAGGACTTCGTTTAATTGTCCTCAACAAACAAAATTTAGCAGTAGTGTCAAACAATTCATATGACACTTATGGAAGTACTAGTGCCTCTAATAATATGGCAACTGCTTTGAATAATATGACACAAGGTCAAATTGGTATTATCACTTCATATGATGCCATTGAGTCAAATTACACTGATAGCTTAAGAGCAGCATTTATGCGCTTAGGTTTATCAAAAGCAGCATATATTTCAACTGCTGCTGGTATTAGGCAAGCGTATTGTGCTATTTTCCATGGAGGCAACGGAACAGACGGTGCTCAACAAGCAATTGAAATTCATCAAGGCAATGACAGTAATTCACCTCATGCTACACTCTTAACTAGAGTTTGGTGTAGAGATGCAGAAAATGATTCTGAAGATGGTGGATTTGATGGCAATGGTATCACAAATGCATTATACTCTACAAGACCAGATTCAATTGCTCCTGTCGTACATGCAGATACAAATAATCGTTTAGTAATTCATGGTGGTAATAACGCATATTTTTCTGGTGCCTCTAATGTTGATGTAAGAACTACTTACACTAGTAGTTCTATGACAGATCTTAGAGAAAATATTAACAATGCTGGAATAGCTATTACTACCGATAGAGATAATGATACTTATGTTGGTGGTTTATTCTGGAGAACTAATAATAATGACACTGCTAGACCAAAAGCAGGTGTTTGGGTAAGGCATAGT
>Ga0213858_10000207_pt1 | contig 28779 bp, 37 predicted proteins | sample PICome_FD_160122 | JGI IMG/M metagenome (GOLD analysis project Ga0213858, IMG submission 160122) | Coastal seawater microbial communities near Pivers Island, North Carolina, United States - PICO245 | ecosystem: Environmental > Aquatic > Marine > Coastal | place: USA: North Carolina | collected... | reverse complement strand
TATGCGATAGAACTGGATTCAGATATCCTATAAACGAACTAGTGTATGAGTTTGATAACGGTAAAAGAACTGGTCTTCGTGTAGGCAGAGATGTAGCTGACAGAGACCACCCACAAAATTTTATCGGCAGAATAAAAACCGATGATCCACAATCATTAAGAGATGCCAGACCAGATAGAACAGAGCCTTTTCTACAGCAAGTAGGTGTTGCTCGTTTTGATGACTTTGATGCAAAGATAGACCCAATATTTGCACAGGTTGGAACGGTATCAATAACAACAAGTTAAATGGCATACTTACAAAGCAATATACCGCACTTTAAGTGTTGGGTAAGAAGAGAATACACACATAATCATCAGAAGTATCATGGTGAGTTTTTACACGCTATGGCAATAGCTGTAACGTGTATGCCAAATAGATGTCTTAGTTTTCAGATTATATTTACAGGATGCGAGTCAGATGATACTGACGATCCAAATGTGCATGGTGGAGCTATGTGGGCTAGGATGCCAATTACAGCATTAGTAGCAGATACTCCAGTTGAAGATTGGGCTACGCCCATGCCTGTTCACTTCGCACAGCCGTGGGATTGTTCCTCCCGAACCCATGCTGTGTATGTTTTGGATAGAGCAACACCATGCCCTTGGATGGCAAAGATAGGAGGGGATTTCTACCCTGCTAAATATTATTTTACTGTGGACTACACGGATAGTGAGATAGCTGACGACCCTGCGCAACACAAACAAAGTCATGTTTTAGAGTTGTTAGATGCAGGAGAGTGGACGGGAAACATAGTAGCCTTACCGAATAATAGAGTAAGAGTTACACATCCTGCATGGTTTGAAACAGGTCAGGGTGCGCCTGACTTTCTGCCATCACAGCACATTCACTATTCAAAGTCAGATTTAGATTATGTCTTGGATGTTAACCAGATTTTTGATAATCTATACGCAGATAAAAAGAGCAGAAAATGAATTATACAGAATTAACAAATGCGATCAAGGAATATACAGATAACACCGAAACTACTTTTGTTAATAATATTCCTAACTTCGTCAGGCAAACGGAAGAAAGAATATACCGATCTATTCTTATCCCAGAACTCAGAAAGAACGTAACAACATCTCTTTCTACAAGTAACAGGTTCTTAGCAAAGCCAACAGATTTCTTGGCTGTATTTTCTATTGCTGTTGTAGATGGCAGTAGCAACTATTCTTTTTTGCTACCAAAAGATGTAAACTTTATCAGAGAAGCGTATCCTGCTACAGCAACATCAGGTCTACCTGTATACTACTCACTGTTTGATGGGGATAACTTTTTGATAGCTCCCACACCAGATTCAACATACACAGTTCAACTTCACTATTACTATGATCCACCATCCATAGTGACATCATCCACCTCCTGGTTGGGAGATAACGCAGAGTCGACCCTTCTTTATGGTAGCTTAGTAGAAGCGGCTACGTTTATGAAAGGTGAGCCAGACATAGTTGGGTTTTATAAAACACGATATGATGAAGCACTAGAGGGATTGAAGCAGTTAGCTGATGGCAGAAACAAGAGAGATAGTTATAGAAACGGTGAAGCAAGGATAATGTAATGTTAATGGAACTACCCAAAACACCTATAGTCAATGTACACACAACAGAGAACAGAGGCTTTACACCAGAAGAGATAGCCAAGAGATGCTCTGATAAAATAGTAGAAGTAAGTGATACAGCATCGCCAGAGATCAGAGAACAAGCGAGAGCGTTCAAGCAACATCTAGAAAAAGTTATAGCGTTTTACATGAAAGAAGCTATAAAATCAGACAGAACAACTATTTACAATGCTATTAAAGATGCAGGTCAAGAACAGCTTGCTGAACACATAAGGAGACTATAATGGCTATATCACAGGCAATGTGTACGTCCTTTAAAAAAGAGTTACTAGAGGGAAAGCACAACTTTCTAAATAGTGGGGGTAATACCTTTAAATTAGCCTTGTATACATCAAGTGCGAGTTTAGGCGCATCCACCACACAGTATACAACAAGTAATGAAGTATCAGGAACAAACTACACAGCCAAGGGTGGAACCTTAACAAGAGTAGACCCTAGCACATCAGGAACAACGGCTCTTACAGACTTCTCTGATCTTACTTTTAGCAATGTAACACTAACAGCCAGAGGAGCATTAATATTTAATGAAGACACTACTGGTGATACATCTGTATGCGTTTTAGACTTTGGAGCCGACAAATCGGCATCGTCTGGTGATTTTACCGTTGTATTTCCAACGGCTGACTCAAGTAATGCGATAATAAGGATAGCTTAATGGCATTTGTGATTGCAGATAGAGTTCGTGAAACGACAACGACAACAGGTACAGGAACGATCACTCTCGCAGGTGCAGTCACTAACTTTGAAACTTTTGCTGCTAATCTATCTAATTCTGATACCACCTATTATGCTATTGTTGATAATACCAATAGTGATTTTGAGGTTGGTGTAGGAACATTTACAGCCTCTGGCACAACACTAGCACGATCTGTTATAGCCAGTTCTAACAGTAATAACTTAGTAGACTTTGGTGCAGGGACTAAAGATGTATTCATCACAGTGCCTGCCAGTAAGATTGTTGTCGAGGATGGTAGTAACAATGTAGCCATAGGAGGTACAGTAACAGCCTCTGCTTTTAGTGGTAGTGGTGCAGGTCTTACAGGTGTTGACGTAGTAAGCGATTCGACTCCCCAGTTGGGAGGAGACTTGGATGCCCAAAATAACGACATAGAAAATGTAGGGTTGGTTGAATCAAAGGCAGAGGCAGGAATTTATGGAAGCTCATCATCTCCTGTAGAATTTACAGTTACTGTCTCTAGCAAAACATCTGCACATCCTTACAGTGGGGATGGTAGTGGTAACGCATATTTTATAAATGGTATAGAGTCACCTGCTATAACATTGCATGGAGTAGACTCCACAACATCAAACTCAGAGTATCACTACAGGTTCACTCTAAGTTCAAGCGATATGTCTAACCATCCGTTTAGGCTTTACTTGGATGCAGCGAAAAACACTGCATATACAACAGGTGTCACAACAACTAGCACATATCTACAAATAGCCGTAACAAAAGATACTCCTAAGATTTTGTACTATCAGTGTAGCAGTCATGGTTACATGGGTAATTATGCAATAGTATTAGGTTCGACTAATTTAGGTGATTTATCTGTAGACTCGATAAGCCCAAGACCAACTGGAACAGACATAAACGTAGCCGTGTCTGACAACTCAGCGACAGCGTTTACAATAAAGCAAGGGTCAGATAATTATCTTGTTGTAGATACAGGAAACAGTGGTGAGTCTGTAGCGATAGGTACAGGTGTATCAGGAACTGCCATATCTCTTGGGCATTCAACATCAGAGACAACAGTAAACGATAATCTCACAGTTACAGGTGATCTAACAGTAAATGGCACAACAACTACCGTTAACAGCACCACGTTAACTGTAGACGATCCTATAATAACACTTGGAGGAGATTCTGCCCCTGCAAGTGACGACAACAAAGATAGAGGTGTAGAGTTTCGATATCATACTGGATCAGCAGCTAAAGTAGGTTTCTTTGGCTTTGATGACGATACAGGAAAATTTACATTTATACCTGACGCAACAAATAACTCTGAAGTGTTTAGTGGATCAGTTGGTAATGTAGCTTTTGGTGTTGGTACGTTTAGCTCTTTAGACATATCTGGTGACGTAGATGTAGACGGAACGCTTGAAGCTGATGCCATGACATTAGATGGAACAGCAATTACAACAACAGCAACGCTATCAACTGGTATATCAAATGGTAATGTTTTGGTTGCAAATGCAAACGTAGTAGATAATGATTTTCTGAGAGTTGACGGAACAAGCATTGAGGGTAGAAGTGCCTCTGAGCTTGCAACAGACATAGGGGCAGCCACAACAGACGATATTATTGCATTAAGCATAGCGTTAGGATAAAGGAGAAAACACATGGCAAATGACGCAATAGCAAGCATACAGGCAACGGTGCTTCCTGATGAGATAGCCAAGACGCTTTCGGCTACTATGACGGTATCGCCTTCTGATGCAAACGATAAATGGTATTTTAAGAAAACAAGTGTATCAAACTCTAGTACAGATTTGATAGCAGGTAATTACACGGATTATACAGCCGTGGATGATGACACAGCACCGACAGCCGTAGCGACAGGCGACAAAGTAAATTTTATATTTATTAAGAATATCGACACAAACAGTAGAAGTATCTACATAGTGTTGGATGCAGGAACAGCATCTTCTTCAGCAGGTGATGGGATTACGATAGGTCCGAATGAGTTCTTTTGTGCAAGATTACCAAATACAACGGTTGCTGATATACACGCAATATCATCAGCATCTACAGCAGAGGTTTTAGTTTGTGCGTTATTAGATGATGTAGGATAAAAATATGCCTAATACATTTAAAAACAAAATAAAAGATGGGAGCAACACATCAGCAAATGCTTTTGCCACTGTGTATACTTGTCCTGCAAGCACTACCACAGTCGTACTAAGTATCAATCTTTGTAATATTACATCAAGCCAGATCAATGCTAAAATAAGATTGGTGGGTGATGAGACAGGGCATCTTGGGTTTAATATACCTATACCTGCTCAAAGTGCTTTTGAATTTATGGCAGGTAATAAAACTATTATGCAAGCAGGACATAGTTTGCAAGTATCCTCCAACACAGCAAACAGCCTTGATACAATTATTGGAATAATGGAGCAAACATAATGCCATACATAGGAAGCCAAGTTGGTTCTAGTTTTTCATCAAGACCTGCAACGCAGGAGTTCAACGGAGATGGCTCCACAACGGTCTTTACGCTAAACCAGACAGTAGCTCAAGAGGATATCGTAGTGAGCGTTGACGGTGTAATACAGGAGAGTGTAGACGCATTTACAGTGCCAAATGGCACTAACCTTACATTTACAGAAGCTCCATCAAGTGGAACAGGTAATATCTTTGTAATTTATCTTGGTGCGACAGATACAAGTATTACGATACCAACACAGAACAAAGGTAACTTCAAGAATGGTGGTATGTTTAGAGTTAATTCACAGACTGTAGATGTAGATACAACGATTGAAGCAACAGAGAATGCTACAGCTACAGGACCTTTGACAGTATCTTCAGGTGTAACCATCACAGTAAACTCAGGAGGTAATCTAGCAATCATATGAGCAACCTTCTAGTACAGAATATAAAGCACACCAATGGTACTACGGCTCAGACTATTGATAGCTCTGGTCGTGTAACATTACCACAAGTTCCTGCTTTTATGGCAAGAAGAACGTCTAATCAAGCTACAGGAGTGATTATATTTGATACGGCTGTTGTTAATCAAGGTTCACATTACGATACAAGCACTGGAAAATTTACTGCTCCAGTAGCAGGTGTCTATAGTTTTTCTACTAATGTGATGTCCGATCATGATGGGACTGATAGTTATTTTCGTTCTGAAATTCATATAAACGGCACATCTTATGCTGTTTCTCAAGGCTATACTTATTTAGATAATGATTTTTCGTCAAGTTTTTCTACAGTGGCTTCTCTTTCTGCTAATGATTATGTGCAAGTTGTTGCTGTTACTGCTTCTGTTTATGGAACATCAGCGGCAACATCTAACTACACCCACTTCTCTGGGTTTTTAATAGGATAAACAATGAGTACATTAAGAGTAGACAGCATAAGAGGACAGACAGCAGATGGCACAAATAGGTATGTGGTGCAGGTTGTTAATGCTGAAAATGATACAAGCCAAACATCATCATCAACATCTTTTGTTTCAACCAGTGTAACAGCAACAATTACACCCCAATCTGCCACAAGTAAAATTCTTGTTATTTGTCAGTGTCAGTTAAGACAAACTACTGGAACATCAAATGGTGGTCATGTTGTAGCACAAATTCACAGAGGTAGCACAGCCATTGGTCAATTTATTGATCACGGAACAAGAGAATTAGCAGGAACTGGAAACACAGACAATGTAGCAACTGGTGCAATATTAAAAGTTTTAGACAGTCCAAACACTTCAAGTGCAACAACATATACTGTCCATATTAAATCACTAGATTCAAATTGCTCTGTCATCATCAATAATAATGGAGGTTCTTCGATAACTCTAATGGAGATTGCCCAATGAGTACACTATCAGTAGACACAATACAGGGTAAGACAACAGCAGGAACTGTGGCTATGCCAGCAGGTATGGTTGTGCAAGTTCAATCAAGCCAAGTAAGTGCTTGGTCACCAATGAATAGTGATACTCTTACTTCTACTGGATTATCTGTATCTATTACTCCTAAGTTTAGCAGTAGTAAAGTTTTAATTTCGATATCAATTAATGGTTTGTATACAGTTGATTCAGCAACTTACGGCATATACCAGTTGTATAAAGGAACTTCGTTTTTAAATCATATTTCATCAGCTCAAGGACAAAATCAAACTGTAGTTTCTGAAAGTCTTGCTCATCAATTTCTTGATTCTCCTTCAACTACGAGTGCAACTACATATTCAGTATATTATAGATCGAGTGCAAATAGTTCATCAATAGGATTTAACAACTACGCTCTTGGAGGAAATAACACTACAAACAGCACGATCACAGCAATGGAGATAAAACAATGACAACAATAGCACAAGCATTATCGAGTTTAGGAGTTACAGAGTGGGTTCTTAGAGGAGAGCCTACAAATGAAGAAGAGTTTAACCAGATGTTTCGTAAGGTTACTGGAGCAGATGCAAATGGTTCAGCAATCGAAAGTGCAGACCCAAGTGATTGGGGTGTAACATACGCACAGGTAGCAGGTGAAAAGACGCTACTGCAAAGCCGTGAGCCGATGCGATTGCTTCGTGTAGAACGAGACAGATTACTGGCAGAAACAGATTGGATGGGTAACAGCGATGTCACTATGTCAAGTGATTGGGCAACATATAGACAAGCCTTGAGAGATTTACCTGCTAATTCAACACCAACGCTAAACAGTGATGGAACACTAGACATGAGCAGTGTAACCTTTCCAACAAAACCAAGCTAGGAGTAAGAAGTGGCGTTAACTAAAGTTAGAGGTAAAGGATTAGGTACATTAGGAGATGGTACAGCATCTGATAATTCTATTATATTTGATGGTAATGCACAGGACTTTCACATAGGACTGGATGATAGTGCAGACAGCCTTACAATAGGTCTAGGCTCTACACTAGGCACTACATCACATATGATTATTGATGCTAATGGTCACATTACTAAGCCTTTGCAATCTGCTTTTCATGTCAAACCATCCGCAGACCAAACAAATATTGCAAATGCGGATACAATAGTTTTTGATGAAGAAAGATTTGACCAAAATGGTGATTTTTCGTCTAACACTTTTACTGCACCTGTTACTGGCAAATATAATTTAAGTTTTTCTGTAAGGATAGACAATGTTGACTCAGACGCAACTTTTACTCGTGTAATACTAAGAGTTTCTAATCGTGATTTAACTTCTCAAATAAATGATTTGAGAGGTCTTAGTGGAGACCCAGTATATTGGAATTTTGCATTAAGTGTTTTAATAGACATGGATGCAAATGACACGGCACATTTAGAATTTACGCAATATGTGGGTACAACTCAAGCTGACATTAAACAGGCAAGCCATTTCAGTGGCTATTTAGTTTGTTAAAAAAGAGGAAAAAATAAATGGCAAAACTTACACTAACAATAGAAGTCGATGATACCCAACAAGCTATATTAAATAATGATTTGGTTGACATTAATCAATGGGTGCAAGACGCAATGACAGGAAAAATAAACAATTGTTGGAAGAGGATGCAACAGGAATGGACTACAAAGTTAATGAACGATAGTTCTTTCACTGACCCAATCCCAAGCAACCAAGCCGACTTTGTGGCTCTTGTGTTAGCAAGGTCTGACTATCAGAACCGAAAAGCAAGAGATGACGCTAATAGTATAGGATAAAAATATGCCCTACATAGGAAAAGCACCAAATCAAGGTGTTAGAACACGGTTTATATACCAAGCTACAGCAGGACAGACATCTTTTAGTGGATCAGATGCCAATGCAAACGTATTGAGCTACAGCGATGGTGAGTATGTAGATGTCTATCAAAATGGTGTTTTACTCAAACCTGCCACAGATTACACCTCTACCTCTGGTACAACGGTGGTGTTAGTAACAGGAGCATCATTGAATGATGTGGTAGAGATTGTAGCCTACGATGCGTTTACAATAGCCAACAGCTACAGCAAGTCAGAGTCAGATACACGCTATCCTTTTCTTGGAAATGACAGTATAATAAGAACCAACGGCAACAGTATCACGGCAGATATAACAATACCTAGTGGTACAAACGGATTGTCAGCAGGACCTATAACAGTTACAAATGCTACAATCACAGTTAACGGAGTGTATACAATAGTATGACCAGTAGATTATTAGTAGATAAGATTGAGGGGAAAGCGACGAGCGGAAGTATTAATATCCCAAATCATATTATAAATGTTACTCAAGCTGTAAAAACAGATACACAAACAGCGACTGGTTTTACATTTGTCGATATAACTGGGTTGTCTGTAACAGTGAACCCAGTAAGTACATCTAGTAAGTTTTTTATAAATTTTCTTGTAAGGGGAGCATCCGATTATTATACCTCTTATGTTAGGTTGTTAAGAGATTCAACTGAATTAGGTGCAAATGCTGATGGTTCTGCAGATAGTAGACTGCGAATAGCATCTGCTAAAGTCACAGATCAAACACAAAGTAATTCTCATGGTATAGTGCATGATCATAATTTTCAGATTGTTGATGAGCCAAATACGACATCTGCATTAACATATAAATTACAGATGGCAGGAAGACTATCAAGTAATGTTATGTACGTTAATAGATCACATCCAGACAGAACGGAAAATGAGTATGACTTCCGTTCAATATCAATGTTGCAAGTTTTTGAAATAGGTGGATAATGGCAAGTGAACTTCATGTAGATGCAATAAAACATTCTGGTGGCACAAGTGCCATGACTATTGATAGCACAGGACGCATACTCACTCCTGCAAGACCTAGCTTTGAAGCATACAGAACCTCTGGGAATGTATCAGCAGGAAATATTGTTGTTTGGAACAATACACGTCATAACATTGGAGGGCATTATAGTACGTCAACAGGTAAATTTACAGCACCTTTAGCAGGAGTTTATCTTTTTACTGGTCAAGCTTTTACAAATAATGCGAATGACATTGCATTAGATTTACAAGTTAATGCTGTTAGTAGATTTAGATTTCAAGCAGATGATAATGCTGCTTACAGAAGTGGCACATTTGCTTATACGACTTTGTTAAGTGCCAGTGATGAAGTGTATATGTATACAACCACTGAAACTGCACATTTTAATACAAATGGACTGTATAGTCATTTTGCAGGAGTATTAATAGGATAACCAATGGCATCAATACTTAAAGTAAATACCATACAAGACGCAACGAACTCTAATACGGCTTTGTCTATTGATAGTAGTGGTAGGGTTACTCGTGGAGTTACTCCTGCTTGGAGATTAGGGTTATCTGCTCAATCAAATCAAACATCCTCTAGTGCAGTAGAGATTCCATTTGATACAACAAGTGGTAGTAATTGTTTTTTAAGTGGAGGGGTAACATATAGTAGCTCTACTTATAAAATAACAATTCCTGTTGCAGGTATTTATATGTTTGGTTCTACTGCTAGAGTAGATAGTGCAACAGCAGGAAATTATCTTAACATGAAAATTATAAAAAACAGTGATACAACAAAACTAGAGCAGTATTATCATTTAGAAGATGATATATCAAATGTTTATCACTCTGTTTCTTTGTCTGGTATTTATAATTGTAGTGTAAGTGATACTTTAAAAGTAACTATGACAGCACAATCAGACACGAGTTGGCATTTTGACACTGCCACATATTTCTGGGGATACTTAGTAGGATGAGCAAAGCAGCAGAATTAGCAAACCTTATAGGCAACATCAACGCAGGGGGTGGTGGAGTAAATAGGAACTTGATTATCAATGGTGCAATGGCTATTGACCAAAGAAATGGTGGCAGTAGTTTTGCTCAAACTAATGGTAGTTACAATCTTGATAGGTTTAGAGGTAACTCATACGATGGAGGTGCTACGACTGGTAAATTTACTGTTCAACAGTCCTCAACTACACCTGATAATTTTGCTCATTCTTTACTTGTAACTTCATCTGCGGCTACTTCAGATGCAGCAAATAACATTTTTAACATTGAACAACTTATAGAGGGACATAACACAGCTTTACTGCAATTTGGAACATCCTCTGCAAAAACAATTACACTATCTTTTTATGTTCGTTCTAGCTTGACTGGCACATTTGGTGGTGCTTTAAAAAATAATGCAAGAAACAGAAACTACCCTTTTACATATACTATATCCTCTGCAAATACATGGGAGAAAAAATCTATAACTATAAGTGGTGATACAAGTGGAACGTGGATAGGGGCAACTAATGAAACTGGACTATGGGTAAGTTTTGGTTTAGGTGTTGGTTCAAACTATAGTGGAAGTGCAGGAGCTTGGGGAGCAGGAGATTATTTTTCTGCCACTGGAGCAACCTCTGTAGTAGGAACAAATGGTGCTACTTGGTATCTCACAGGTGTTCAATTAGAAATAGGGCAGAACCCAACAGAGTTTGAGCATATTAATAATTTTGGAGAAGAGTTGGCTAGGTGTCAACGCTATTTTCATGCAGTAAGTGGGGCAGGTCATCCCTTTCCTATTGACAGTGCTTATGCAAGATACATTACACACTCTCAAGATGCTAACGGCACTAAATGGTTTTATGAATATCCAGTAGAAATGAGAGCAGTTCCCACTTTAGAACTTAATAACATAAGCTCATCAACTGTTCAGCATTTTAACTATAATGCAGGTGCTAGTTATAACATGACTGGTACTAGTCTAGCTGAAAGCGGCACAAGACATGCACATATTAGTTTTACTTTTGCAAGTGGAATAAGCGTTGGACATACCGTTTCTTGGAGATGGCTAAACAATCCAAATGCTTCATGGAATTTTAAGGCAGAGCTATAAAAATGAATATTACATCAGCACAATATACAACAGAAGAAAAAACTGTAATTAAAGCAACTATAGATGGTACAGAGATGTTTGTACCACCAGACCCAAATAATACGGAATACGCAGAAATACTAAAACAAGTACAGGAAGGCACACTGACAATACAGGACGCTGACTAATGCTTGGCTTTAATGCCATATCAGAAGTCTCTATTGCAGAACTGCCAGGTGCTTTTGTACCAGTATCAGGACAAGTAGGAACGTCAGCTTTAGGTAGTGTTGGTATTACAGCAATAGGTGCAGCCGATGCTATAGGTGTGTCAGCCACAATGGCTTTAGGCACGATATCTGTAACAGGAACAGCCAACATATCAATTACAGGATTGTCAGCCATAGGTGAGATAGGAAACGAAACAGTGTGGGGATTAATTATACCAGACGTAGGAAACACATACACAAACATAACAACAGGTGCTTCACAGACATGGACAGAGATAAACACAGGAGCATCTCAAACATGGACAGATGTCATACAATAAGGTATAAAAGTACCATAGAACTTTTTGAGGAGAAGCAATGCCAAGTACATATACAGACAACGGTGGTATAGAAAAGATAGGTCTTGGTGAAAAGGCAGGAGCTTGGGGAACCACTACAAATAACAACTTTGATATTATAGATAGGTTAACTAACGGTGTTGTTAGTATAACCCTTTCAGGTACAACGCACACTCTTACAACTAGCGATGGCACAGTTTCTGATGGTATGTCAAAAGTTTTAGTATTAGGAGGTTCACCATCTGGTGAAAACACAATAACAATAAGCCCTAATGATGCAGACAAGCTATACTTTGTGCAAAATGGCACAAGTCAAATAGCTACATTTACACAAGGCTCTGGAGCTAACGTAAGCGTAGCAGCAGGTAAGCAAGCTATAATATTTGCAGATGGTGCAGGATCAGGAGCATCGGTCACAGAGATAAAACCAAATGCGGCTGATGCAAGCGTAGTAACAGCAACTCTAGCAGATGATGCAGTTACGGCTGCTAAAATAGCGGATGATGCCGTTGGTGCTGATGCCGTAGCTGACAACTCTATTGGGGCAGCAGCAATAAACATATCAGGAAATGGAACATCTGGTCAGGCTGTGGTGTCTGATGGAGATGGTAGCTTTAGTTATGAATCTAATATTGTGCCATCTGGTGCGTTGATGCCGTATGCAGGAACTTCTGCTCCAACAGGGTTTTTATTATGTGATGGTTCGGCTGTATCACGAACTACTTACGCAACTCTTTTTTCTGCTATAAGCACAACATATGGATCAGGTGATGGGTCATCAACATTTAATCTTCCAGATTTAAGAGGAAGAGTTATTGCAGGTCAAGACGACATGGGAGGTGCATCAGCCAACAGACTTACCAATCAAACTGGTGGTCTTAATGGTGATGACTTGGGAGCCACAGGTGGTTCCGAAACGCACACATTGACAACAGCACAGTTAGCTGCTCACACGCACAGTTTTAGTGACACAGACAGTATTACGGCTATGACGTTTTTAAATGATGGTTTAGGGGTCAACAGAGGAGGTAGTGGACAAAGTTCATCAAGTAATTCTATCTCCGTATCAATTAGTGGAACTACAGGTAGTAAGGGTAGTGGTTCAGCACACAACAACGTACAGCCTACAATAATCTTGAATTACATTATTAAAACATAAGAGAAGATTATGGCTTTAACTAAATTACAGTTTAGAGCAGGTATAAACAGAGACTCAACATCATACACAAACGAAGGTGGTTGGTTTGATGGAGACAAAGTGCGTTTTAGGAATGGTCTTCCAGAAAAGATAGGTGGTTGGACAAAGTATTCTGACAATCAGTTTTTAGGAACGTGTCGTGCCTTGCACACATGGACAGCGTTAGATAACACAAACTTTATAGGTGTAGGCACAAGTCAAAAGTATTACCTAAACGCAGGGGGTACTTACTATGACATAACACCTCTTAGACTTACTACAGGTAGTGGCGATGTTACATTCTCTGCAACTAATGGAAGCTCCACTATAACAGTTACTGATGCAGATCATGGGGCAAACCTAAATGACTTTGTTACATTTACAAATGCAGGAACATTGGGTGGCAATATAACAGCAGATGTTCTAAATCAAGAATATCAAATAGCATCTGTCACAGCATCTAACACTTATACAATAACAGCAAAAGACACCTCTGGAAGCACAGTGACAGCTAACAGTTCTGACAGTGGTAATGGGGGTAGTTCCACAGTGGGTGCGTATCAGATCAACGTAGGACTAGACGACAATTCATACGGAACAGGTTGGGGTGCAGGTATCTGGGGAGGTATATCTGGATCGGCAGCAACCACAGCCGTAGATGATGGAAGTGGTATGACAGCTTCAGCTACTAGTGTAACAGTTGATTCATCGGCTAACTTTGAAGCATCAGGATACTTGTTGATAGACAGTGAAATAATGCAGTACACAGGAAAAACCTCAACTACATTCACAGGCTTAACAAGAGGTTTGTTTGAAACAACGGCAGCTACTCATGCCGATGATGCTACAGTCACAGAGGCACTAGGTGGTTGGGGTATGCCTGCAACAACAAACATAGCAGGAGCATTGTTGCGTCATTGGTCACACGACAATTTTGGTGAAGACCTAGTTATGAATGTTAGAGATGGTGCTATATATTATTGGGATAAATCAGGTGGCACATCAGCAAGAGCTGTAGAGATTACAACACTAGCAGGCTCTACCAACGCACCAACAATAGCCAAGAAGGTAATAGTCTCTGAAAGAGACAGACATATTCTAGCTTTTGGCTGTGATAGTGAGACAGCGAGTGGCACACAAGACCCATTACTGATTCGTTTTGCATCTCAGGAAAGTCTTACAGAATGGAATGCTTTACCCACAAACACAGCAGGTGAGTTGCGTATTGGTACAGGATCAGAGATTGTTGCAGCCGTACAAACAAAGCAACAGACACTTGTTATTACAGATGTATCCGTACACGCATTACAGTTTATCGGACCTCCGTTTACATTCGGTATTACAGAGGTTGGTAGAAACACCACAATAATATCTGAGAATGCTGCCGTGGCTGTAGAGGAGTCTGTATACTGGATGGGATATAGAGAGTTCTATGTGTACAATGGTCGAACACAAAAGCTCGTATGTCCTGTGCAAGACTTTGTGTTTAGTGACTTAAACAGAGATCAAGATACAAAGATTATAGCAGGTCAGAATAGTGCATACTCTGAAGTATGGTGGTTCTATCCGTCTTCTAGTGCTACAGCTAATGACAAGTATGTAGTATACAACTATGAACAAAACATTTGGTATTATGGCACTCTGGCAAGAACAGCATGGGTAGACAGAGGTGTATTTTTATACCCCATAGCTGCCTCAACAGATAACTATCTATATTACCAAGAGTTTGGTTTAGACGATGGATCGCAGTCACCTGCATCAGGTATTACATCGTTTATAGAATCAAGTCAGGTTACCATAGGAGATGGAGACAAGTTCTTCTTTGCAAGCAGAGTTATACCAGACATAACCTTTAGAGAAAGCACAAACGAAACACCACAGGTCAACTTGACGTTAAAGGCAAGAAGATTTCCTGGTGCAACATACAATCAGACGGATACAAGTGCAGTAACACAGTCAGCAAGCACACCAATAGAGTTATTTACAGAGAAGGCTGATATACGCCTCAGAGGGCGTTCTTTTGCTCTTAGGCTAGAAAGTACAGCAACAGGCGTTTCATGGCGTTTAGGAACCACTAGAGTTGATCTGAGGCAGGATGGTGGGCGATAATGTCTACGAAAGTACCCATACCATTCTTTCCATCGGCTCCAAATGAGTATGATGCAAACTACATGGCACAGATCGTAAGAGCTTTTGCTATATATGCAGAACAGCAAAACGCAGGGGGAGAGGGTAGAAACACAGGTCTAGTCTTAACAAATCTACAAACACATGACGATGAATTAGAAGTTGGCGCATTGTTTGACCATGATGGCTTTGTAAAAATAAGTAGAGCAGATAGACCACATCCAAGAGGCAGTTTGGGAACGACAGGACTAGGGTCGGTAACCATAACATTACCATAAATGGGCAAAAGAAGTAATTTCGTCAGGTTTGACAGAGACTATTATACGACTCCATCAGAGGGAGTTGTTCCTTTGATGCCACACATATCTGGTATAGTAAAAAGTTTTGCAGAGCCTTGTGCAGGTAATGGTGCTTTGATAGACCACATAGAAAAAAATAGTAATATAGAAACTCCAGTATGCACATATGCTTGTGATATAGAGCCACAAAGAAAAGATATTATTAAAAAAAATGCTCTACAGTTAACTAAGAATGATGCAGTAGGAGCAGAGGTATTTATAACAAACCCACCTTGGGATCGAAGTATATTACATCCCATGATATTTCATTTAACATCTCTTAAACCTACATGGTTGTTGTTTGATGCTGACTGGATGCATACAAGACAAAGTGCTATTTTTCAGAAAATGTTGAAGAAAGTTGTAAGTATTGGTAGAATCAAATGGATAAAAGATAGTAAAGGTACAGGTAAAGATAATTGCTGTTGGTACTTGTTTGATGAAAAGTTTGAAGGAACTACAGAATTTTACGGAAGAGTAGAATGACACAAAAGAAATTAGAAAAAGGTTCTGTGTGGGAAAAAGCTGATGCAAACGGTGATGGTGTAGTCAGCGATCAAGAGATGGCTATGCGTGAGCGTATGGTTCTTTTGGAAAACAGAGATAAGAAAGAAGATCAACAGAGATATCTAGTATGGTTTTCAGCACTGACAGTAACAGTATTTATTGTTGTATTAATGACACCGTTAATAGAAATGGAGCGTATAGATCACTTGTCTGGCATTGCTGAAATATGGATACTCAGTAACATGGGTATTATTGGTAGTTTTATAGGGTTCAATCAGCTTGCAAGAAGAGGAGCTAAAGATGACAGTAAAAGCTAAAAAAGTAATTAAAAAGGTAGCTAGTAAGTTAACCAAAGCTAGTAAAGCTCATGCAGGACAAGCAGAAGCCCTAAAAGCAATAGAGTTAAGAAAAGGTGGTAGACCAAAGAAGAAAAGCAAGTCTAGAGTTAACGAGGCAGGTAATTATACAAAGCCTGAGATGAGAAAAAGATTATTTAATAGAATAAAAGCAGGTTCTAAGGGGGGCAAACCTGGTCAGTGGAGTGCAAGAAAAGCACAAATGTTAGCCGCCGCCTACAAGAAAGCAGGTGGTGGTTATCGCTAAAGACCCTAAAATAGGAACAGGAAAAAAACCAAAAGGCTCTGGAAGGAGGCTATATACCGATGAAAATCCCAAAGATACAGTCACTATTAAATTTGCCACTGTGGCAGATGCCCAAGCAACTGCTCGTAAGGTTCAGCGTATTAATAAGCCGTTTGCTAGAAAAATTCAAATCCTCACTGTTCTCGAACAGAGAGCCAAAGTTGCAGGTAAAAACAGACAAGCCCAAATCGCAAAGAGGGCGAAAGAAGAAATCAGAGCTAAGCATAGAGGAAATAAAGCAACAGCTAAAACCAAAAAAAAGAGGAAGACCTAGAAAAGATGGCTCTAGCAAAAAGTCAAAAAAGTCTTAAAAAGTGGACAAAACAAAAATGGCGAACCAAGTCAGGTAAGAAGTCTTCTAAGACAGGAGAGCGTTATCTACCAGAAGCCGCTATCAAAGCCTTGTCACCACAAGAATATGCCGCTACCACACGAGCGAAGCGAAAGGGTACAAAAAAAGGTAAGCAGTTCGTCAAGCAACCCAAGAACATAGCAAAAAAGGTTAGAAAGTATAGAGCATGATAGAGAGTTTAATAGCACCCGTTACAGGGTTACTAGATAAATTTATTGAAGATAAGGATCAAAAGGCAAGAATCGCCCACGAGTTGGCAACAATGTCTGAGAAACACGCCCAACAACTGGCACTTTCGCAAATAGAGGTCAACAAAGCAGAAGCGCAGTCAGGATCAATATTTAAAGGGGGTTGGCGACCAGCAGTTGGCTGGGTCTGTGCGATTGCCTTCCTATACCATTTTCTCCTAAAAGACATAATTATATTCGTATGTGCCTTTGCAGGTGTAGAAGTTCCTGATTTACCAGAGTTTGACATGAGTACATTGCTTACAGTTCTAGGTGGTATGCTCGGAATTGGTGGACTCCGTACATATGAAAAGCAAAAGGGATTAACAAAATAGCATCGAATAAGTGCGATGTGTGTGGGCATGATATGGAGAACGTAGAGGGAAGTATGCGTTGTAAATACTGTCAATACTTCTATGATATGAACAAGGAGTGGATAGACTTTGTCCATAAAGAAACGATTATAAAAAAGGAGGAAGAAGACGATGGATTATAATTATGATGACTGCATAGTAATGTTGCTAAAGCACGAAGGGGGGTATGTAAATCACCCAAAAGACCCTGGCGGTGAGACTAATCTAGGCGTTACTAAAAGGGTATACGAGGAGTATCTAGGCAGAGAGGTTACTAGCGATGAGATGAAGAACCTTCAGCCATCAGACGTAAAGCCTTTATACAAGAAACTATACTGGGATCGCTGTAAATGTGATGATTTACCTAGTGGTCTTGATTGGGCGGTTTTTGATTGGGCTGTTAACAGTGGTACAGGTCGTAGTGCAAAGGCGGTGCAAAAGATATGTGGGGCAGCTCAAGATGGAGCGATAGGACCTAAGACATTAGCCTTAGTAGAGGGGCAAAGCCCACACTATATGATAGAACAGTTTGGTAAGATACGACAAGAGTTCTATGAATCTCTTAAAACATTTGATACATTTGGTAAAGGTTGGACAAGGCGTAATAAGGAGACAACCGAAAAAGCCATGCAGATGATGGAAGAAGATGACGACTAAAAAGAAAGACCCTAGATTAGCCAGAGCAGGAGTTAGTGGTTATAACAGACCAAAAAGAACACCGAGCCACCCAAAAAAATCGCACATTGTTGTTGCGAAGGAAGGTGACAAGATCAAGACCATACGCTTTGGTCAACAGGGTAAGAAAGTCGGAACAGTCAAAGGCACAGCAGGAAAGCCGAAAGCAGGAGAATCAAGACGAATGAAGATGAAACGTAAGAGCTTTAAGGCAAGACATGGTAAAAATATAGCTAAAGGTAAGATGTCAGCGGCATATTGGGCAGATAAAGTTAAATGGTAAAAAAAGCTACCATATTTATTTTTATGTTTAATTTGTGTTATTTTGAGCTTTTGGCTTACGAGATTATATGGTAAAAAGTTATATAGAACTTTTTAGAAAGGTTATTGATGGCACTTCCTTTAATACTAGGATTATTAGGATCAACACTCGGCACAGGAACAGCAATAGGAGCCTTGGGAGCAGGGGCTTTAGGTTCTGGTCTAGGTAGGTTCTTAGAGACTGGAGACTTTGAGGAAGGGTTGAAAACAGGTGCAACAAGCTTCCTAGGAGGCAAGGTCTTGGGAAGCGTACTTGGTGGTATGGGTAGTCAAGTAGATAAAGCAGGAGAAGTTATCAAAGGAACAACATACGCTGATGCCGCTAACATTGACCCAACATTGTTCTCATCTGGCGTAGGTAAAGTAGGAGAGGCATCCAAGTATTTTGGTCAGTCAAACCTCATGGGTGGACTACAAGCCGCAGCTACAAACCCAATAACACTAGGACAGGCAACCATAGGTCAGTCTATGTCTAGATTGCCAGAGCCTCCAAAAGAAGATGAAATACCTTTTGAAAACAGAGAAGCTATGGCTCCTCCAAGATTAAGAAGAAGACAGCCACCACCTGGCTTTAGACCTGGCTACATGGGTGAGTTTGATTACGGGGTAGCACCAAACTATAACGTACAGTATATGTCATCAGGTGGTCTATCTAATCCTGAAAAAGCAGACTTAGACAATGATGGTCAACTTTCGTCCTACGAAAGAAAGCGAGGAGAGGCTATAGAGAAGTCTATGGCTGAGCAAGGTAAATTTGCGGGCGGTCTTGTAGGATTATTAAGCGATAAAAAAATACAAGAGTTGCTAGGAAATATGGCAAGCACAGGCAAGGGTATGGGTGTCGCCGCTCTTATGGACACACCACAGGCTAGAGCAGAAGCTAATTTCATGCGAACTGGTCAGTATAGTCCAGAAGGTCAAGGAATGAGAGAGGGTGGTCAGGTAGAAGACCTTGGTATGACAGAGAGCGAAGATGAAATAATGATGAACGCTATAAACGCTCTTACAGGAAAAAGCGAAAACCCAGACGAAGACATACAGACATTCGTACAGACATTCGGAATGCAAGCGTTAAAAGCATTACAAATGCAAGTTGCCACAGGTAAGATAGGAGGCATGAAACAAGGTTTGCCTGGTTTAATAGAGGGCGAAGGCGATGGTATGAGCGATAGTATTGATGCTGAGCTTGTAGAAAAGCGAGGTATGGAAGGTGGTCAAAAGCAACCACTAAAAGTAGCAAACAATGAGTATGTTATAGCGGCTGATGTAGTCTCTGATATAGGCAACGGATCAACAGATGCAGGTGCCGATAAACTAGATAAGCTTATGAAAGAAGTAAGAAAAGCCAGACATGGCACAGATAAACAGCCACCAGAGAAAGATATGATGGCTGTTATGAAGAGGGCAATCGCATGATGTTTAGTGCAGTTCCTAAGCAGGTACTAGATGTAGTGTGGGAAGATGTTAAGAAAGTGCTAGAACCTGCTGTGCAAACAGCAAAAGGTAAGCTAAGCGTAAAAGACGTATACGACTATATAAAGAAAGGCGTGTATGAACTTTGGGTTGTCATGGAAGAAACAAAAATAGTAGCCGTAATAACCACTCGTGTGATAGAATATCCAGAACGTAGAGCTTTGGCGATGGATTTTATTGGTGGCAGTAAGATGAAAGAGTGGTTGCCAGAGGCTCAACGCACCCTAGAAAGCTTTGCCAAAGACAATAATTGTAGCCATTTAGAAGGTTATGGTAGAAAAGCATGGAAAAGATGGCTAGATAAATACGGATGGGAACCAGATTACATAGCATATAGGATGGAACTAAATGGGTAAAGGCGGCTCAGCACCTACAGAAACAAAACAAACAGTAACAACTACTAATCTGCCTGAATACGTTAGACCGTATTTTGAGAGACTGTTAGGCAGAACAGAGGCTGAGTCCAAAAGGGAGTATGAGCCGTATGGTGGTCAGCGAATAGCTGATCCTAGTCAAGACTTATTAACATCTGAGGGTATGGTTAGAGACATTGCAGGGGCAGGTTTGCCTGGTCTAGATGCCGCTATGGGAAGAGTGGGGCAATCATTAGACTACACGCCTCGTCAGTTTACAGGTGAAGAGGTTGATAAATATATGTCGCCTTACATGGATGCTGTTGTTGCGAGGCAGAAAGCAGGAGCAACAGAGGATTATCTAGCGTCTATGCCTCAAGGAGCAGCACAAGCTATATCAGCAGGAGCGTTTGGTGGCTCTAGACAAGGAGTGCAGAAAGGCATAGCACAAAGTAAATATCTAGATAGATTGGCAGACATAGAGGCTACGGGTAGACAAAAAGCATTCGATCAAGCTGCCAGTGCGTTTCAAGCAGACAGAGCGGCTGATTTCCAAGCAGAACAGTTAGGTTTAGGAGCGGCAGGACAGTTAGCTAATCTATCTGAAAGAGCTAGGGCAGGTGATGTGGATGCGGCTCGTATGCTAGAGCAAATAGGAAAAGCACAAATGGGAAGAGATCAGGCATCACTAGATATGGGATATCAAGATTTTATGCGACAGCAAGCATATCCTGCCGAAAAACTTGGTCTATTTTCATCTGTTTTAAGAGGTATACCAGTCACTCCATCACAAACAACTTCAACAATGATGCCATATGATCCGTTTGGAAGAGCTATAGGTTTAGGATTAACAGCACTCGGTGGTGCCAAGTATTTTGGATAGATAATGTTTAATTTAATACAACTACAAGACAGGCTTAGAGGATTTAGCGAAGACCAACTAAAACAATTCCTACGAACTCCTGATCCAAACATACCTGATTTTATGGTTATGGCGGCTATTGACGAAACGAATGATGCCAAAGCCCAAGAAGCCCAGATGAAAGCACAAAACCAACCATCTGTTAGAGAAGAAATGTTAGCAGTGGCAGGACTACCTGCTATGGAGGCAGGACAAATGGCTTCCTCTATGGCTCCAAAGTCTGATGTCAGAACAAATACTGGTGGCGATGAAATGATGACAATGGCAAGACTAGCCGAAGATATGCCAATGGAAGACGATATGGAGGAAGACGAAGAGCTAGATATTGTAGAAACACCAGTAAGAAGAGCGAGTTTTGGTGGGTTGATGCAAATGGCTAGACCTATGGTCGGATTAGCAAGGCAGTACAATGAAAGAATAGCACAGCCTGTAAGAGGTGTGCCTGCAATGCAAAGAAGAGCGTTTCAGTCAGGTCTTGATAATTTAGGGCGTGATATATCGGGTAGAGTACAGAACAGGACGCAAGAAGAAGTGCAGGATTTTGTTGGTGAGGTTGGCAACATGGCTCAAGAAAGATTTGATGTAAATCTATCCGAGCCTAGCATGGCACAAATGCAACAGAGAGAATTTACAGGAGGTATGTTTGGTGGAAAAGGTATGCCTCCTATGAGAGTGGCTATGAAAGAGGGTGGATTAGCAGGTATGTATTTTGGTGGCAGACCAGGCAACCTTAACCCATTCTTAGATTTTAGTGGTAATTTTATTCCCAAAGTGAAACCTAGACCTCCAAGCTCAAGCATATATGTGGACAAGGGAACTGTTATAAATGAACAAGAAGAATGGGATAAGAACGAAGGTAAGTATTATAACATAGACGGAACATTAAAAGCTGAGTTTAAAAACAATGTAGCATCACCTGCAATGAATACGGATGATCAACCTGATTCGGTTCGTGATGCACAGAGAATGATGGAGATTAATGAAATACCTGAGCGACCAAAAAAGGACGATGACGAAAAACCACCTCCAGGCACAGATGATCCTGCACCAAGAGGTTTTTTAAGCGATCTTACAGCAAGCTTAGATAAGATGCGAGAAGACCAGAAAGAGCAGATGGAAAAAAATCAGGCTCTAGGGATTATGCTAGAAGGTATTAAACTAGCTAGACGAGGAGTTATCGATGACGAGTCAGGAAAGGGGTTAATGTTTGGTCAACAACAGACACAAAAAGTACAAGATAGACTGGCACAGTTACAAGGTCTAGAGGCGAAAATAGGAATAGCAGGGGCTAACATAGCACAGAAAGATAGAGCAGTAGAGGCGGCTATACAGAAAGCTACGGCAAAATCAGGTCTTTCTGCAAAAGATGCTTTAGCGAGATACACAGCGTTATCAACCAAGATTATAGAGTTGGAAACAGACTTAAATAGAGATGATTTGGTTTTAGATGAGACTAAAAAAGCCGCTTTAGAGAAAAGTTTAGAAGGGTTAAAGAGGGTAAAGGAAACACTAGAAGGTCAAGCGTTGGGTCTTATGGGAGGCAATATCTTAGATAATGATTTTTTAAAGGAGTTATACGAAGTAACGACACCTAAAAAAGAAGACAAGTAGGTGAAAAATGTCATTTAAGCTTATACAAAGCCCCACAACTGGAAAATACTACCCAGTAAAAATAGAAGGCGACACCCCTACAGAGGACGAAAAGCAAAGAATAGCTGAATATCTCCGACAGAGAGAACAGCCAATAACCCCACCAGAAGAAGAACAGCAGTACGAAGCCCGATCAGGGATACTAGGTGCGTTTGACGTTGGCACAGATTACATGGGTAATCAAATAGGCTCCACACTGGAGGGTATAGGTAAAGTTCTAGGAATCGAATCACTAGAAAATTATGGTGGAGAGATGGCTGAATCCTATGCAGAGTCAGGGTCTAAGAAAGCAGAAGGACTCACACGACTGGGTGAGGTCGAGGGGGTAGGATCAGGTGCGAAGTTTGCAGGTGAAGTCCTCGGTCAAGCCGCACCACAGATTGGAACAGCGATAGCCGCAGGAACAGGGTTGGCGTTACTAGCTCCTGCACTGCCATTCGCCGCAGTTATAGGTGGTATAGCCGCCACATTGCCATTGTTATATGGTGCTAACAGAGAAAGACAAAAAGAAGCAGATATAGCAGAAGGTAGACCAGTAGAAGTGGATGAAGGAGCTGCGGCTATAACAGCGTTGGGTCAGTCAGCACTAGAAAGTTTGAGCCTTAGATTTTTAACCTTAGCCAACAAGGCAGGTCTAAAAGTTAACGCTAACTATTTTAAAGAAAATCCTGCATCAGGCTTGTTCACCAAGCTTGTAGACAAGGCACCAAGAACAACACGAGGTGTGGCAGGAGCGGCTAGTGGTGCATCTGTCGAATCACTTACAGAAGCAGGACAGCAGATGCTAGAAAGGATGCAAGCAGGTCTAGATATAGCCAGTGACGAGGCATTAGAAGAGTATCTAGAGGCGGCGGTAGCAGGGGGTATAGTTGGTGGTACACTAAAAGGTGGTGTTAGTGCCATATCTGATCCAAATGCCAAGAAAGCCAAAGAAGACCTACAAAAGAAGAACGAGCTAGAAGAAGACGACAGAATAGAGGGCGTTCAAGATCAAGATGCTATGGATAATCTTAGGCAAACTATCAACGCCCAAGACCTAAAAATACAGTCTAATCAAGAGGGTGTAACGAATCAGACGCTATCAGAGCAAGACATCATAAAGCAGATGAGTCAGAAGACAAAACAGGCACGACCTGTAGAGCCTGATGAACTAACATCAGATGAGAAAGCTCGACTAGATGAGTTTAGAAGAGCAAGGAATATACCCTTAGATGAGCCAATAACATTACAAGAGGTAAGATCAGCGTTAGGTGATCAAGCTGTAGAGAGATTAGCAGTCAATCAAGGCATGACAGGGGCAAGAATTAACTACGCAAAACTAAGTGGAGCAAAGCCTTTTAGTCAACAGCAGGTAAACAAAGTAATAAACGCTGTAAGAAAATCTAAAAAAGAAAAACTAACAGAAATAGAGATAGACAATCTTATATCTAGTCAAATAGATAGTAAGTCTTTTGAGCTAATCGAAGGGATTAAAAACGAGTTAATAGACCAAGGCAAAATAAGGCTTACAGCAAGACAAGAATACGATGTAAATACCAAGAAACTAAGAGCTATTGGTAAGGCTGAGTTTAAAAAGACGTTTGATCTAGAGGGCGAGGTAGCTAGAGAGGCTAACAGATTAGAGAATGATGCTAATACAGCTAAAAAAGACCTAGAAAAAAAGCGTAAAGATATAGAAGAGCTAGAGATAAGGGTCAATAGACTGGAGCAGATGCGAAACCTTGATCTATATGACGCTCAAGATATGGAGATCGCCGCTAGGTATCTGAAGTCTGAAGAGGGAAAAGCGTACCAAGAGATAAAGGTAACAGACCCTGAAAATATAGAGAGAAAGTTGGTTGCATCCGTATCAAAGAGAATAAACAAAGCTCTAGGTAAAAAAGGTGACTTAAAAAATGAGCCTACAGGTCTACGAAAAACACTAAAAGATGCCAAAGAAGACAAAGATAATCTTATTGGCTACATAGAAAACACAGAGAACGCACTAAAGTTCGTAAATACAAGCGATTTTACCACTGAAAACTTAAAGTATGGCAAGAAGGTTGACCCAAACGAGTACAACCCAGAGGCACTACAAGATAGGCTAACATTTAAAGAGAGAGTTTTGACTGAAAAAGTCGCAGAAAACAAAAGAAAAGCACCACAAAGAACTCCTGAAGAAAAGAAAGCCGCTAGGCAAGATGTTGACAAGCTTAGAAAGGATATAAAAGAGCTAAAAGATGCCATTGCTAACCCACCAACACCTGTGCAGAAAGATAACGCAAAGAACGATGGAAACGCCATACGGCAAGCAGCGAAAGTAACAGCTAAAAAGAGGCTAAAACCTCGATATATAAGAAAACTAAAGAATATGCGAACTAGCTTAGTTAAGTATCTAAAGAAGATGAACTTAGCAGATGATATAATTATACGACAGGCAAACACGATAGACCCCGATCAGCCTTTTGTAACATACGCAGACGAGAGAAAGGGCGAGAACGGAAAACGAATCATCACTATCGCTATGGATTTGTTTGACCCAGATACAGTCATGGATGAAGAGGGTTCAAGAACTGTATATAAGAGGCTAAAAAGCACCCTAAACCACGAAATACTACATTCTTTGAGAGAGCTACAGCTTATTACGGAGGCAGAGTATCAGTCACTAGTCCAAGCCGCCTCAACTAGAAAGAGAGTAGTGCTTAGAGATGGCAAGAAAGTCACTAGAAACTACACTTACCTAGATCATGCCAAGCATCTTTATCGAAAAGAAATGTTTCCAAATATGTCTGAACAAGACTTTAACGACATGGTGCAGGAAGAGGCAGTAGCAGAGATGTTTAGGGATGTGCTTGACGACAAGTTGCCAATGACAGGAAAGCCAAGAACACTACTAAACAGAATCATAGAGTTCTTCCGATCTTTATTTTTGGCACATCAGGACAATGGCATAACCTCTGTAGAGCAGATATTCGAAGATGTTCGATCTGGCACTATAGGTAGGACAAGAGAATCAAAACAGAAAGACATTGATCGTGGTAAGAGACTATCTATCAGTCAGGTTCTTACAGATGCCGAGAACAACTACGAGAGCTACAAGTATAAGAACAAGTTGTTCAAAGAGACCATGCAAGCTATGGAAAAAGAGGGCTATAAGTTTGATCCTATAACTATGGAGTTTCTAGGTCTAAAAGAGGGTATGGAAATAGCCCCTCCGTTAGAGCATTATGTGGCTAATCTATTTACCGACAGAGGTCTGGAGTTCTTGCAAGCTAGACATTCTGGTAACAGACGTAGAAATCTAGCATCTCTCTTCCAAAAACAAGTCGGTCTCAGACAGGCTGAAATAGATAGACAGCCAGTAGAGCAAGACATGAGTTTTGAGCCTAATCAAGAGGCACTCGATAAGATACGCTTTGACTTGTGGAAGATAACACAGGCTCAGTTGGCACATCTACCAGACAGAATACCAATATTCCGAATCGGACCTGTAGACTCGAAGAACCTATATAAGGGAGAGATGCACTCGTACTCTCTATCTCCAAATCCAAAAGAGATGGGTCTGTATAAGAACAGAAGAAGCTTTGCTTACAAAGAGTACATCAAAGAAAGAAAGAAACAGATAGGTATATTTGGAAGAGGGCAAGTAGAGCCAGAGATACTTGGCTACCTCGTAGATAAAGAAGACATAGTTGTGGCTCACAATCTAGGATATGGAGACATATTTAACAATGACCCAGAGCAGGAGGTCGTTGTAAGACCAAGCGATGTGATGCGAGTTAACATCGAGGAATACGAGAACATCTACGGCAAGCCAGATGTTAGAGTTAGAAAGTCTGTTGGTAGAAAAGTATATGATCCATCTGACATAGAGAGAGGTCAAGGGCAACTTGAGGACTATGCAAATTACATAGAAAATGGGTATACAGGAAACATAGATTTCTTAATGTCAACTGAAACACCAAGTGAATTTAGTGTGTTACAGCAAAATATGAGAGACAACGTAATAGAGGCATGGGGAAATGATGGATTTTATGACGAAGAGTTCCCTGTGCAAAAATTTGAATCTAAAAAATACGAGGGCGAAGAGTATACCATGAAGGATATGCTCAATAATTATAATTACCTTACAGTAAAATCTTTACAAGCACTCGCTAACAGTGACGTTTCAGTAACTTTATTGGAAGAGTATGCCGAAGGTGACGCTGAGACTATGGCTGTATTTAATCAATATCTTGATGAGGCGGCAAAAGTATCCATAAGAACAGCCCCTGAAAACAAAGAGTTTAGAAAGAAGTCAATAGGTAGACTTGTAAAAGACCCTGTTCTTTACAATATGTCTTCTCTACCAGATGTAGACCTAGACACACTAAAGTTTAAAACAAAGATAGGTCAAGACGATATCGATAGAAGTCTCGTAGAGGCTGTCAGAGACTACTACGAAGAGAGATTAGAGAGGGCAGGTGAGGACTTCAGAGTAGACTATACTGATCCATCACCAGAAACCCTAGAAAGAATAGCTACCATCATGGCAGCAGAGGCAGAACTAGCCCTAGCTAGAGATGGTAACGCCATAGGATGGTACGATAATAAGCTGAAGTTGGCTAAGAAGTTGTTCGCTATGGTGCATCCAGAGTTGATGCCAGACCCAGAGACCATGTCACCAGTAGAACTGATGGAGGCTAAGAGACACGAGGCAGTATTTGACTATGCACTAGCTGTTACCTCCAACGGAACACCAGTTATCGACAATGCTAAGTATGCCATACAAGCATATAGATCATGGGTAGATACAGGTAAGTTTGAAGTAAGAGGATATGGCGACAAAGTCGATCCTATGAAGAAAGCCTTTGAGTTCTACAATGCGATGATAGATAGATATCAAGGCAATACAGTCGGTATCGCTGAGTTCCTAGATGAAAAGTTGACTGTGAGAGAGATTAAGGATAACGAGTTTATAAAGCAGTTAGAAGAAGACTACGGACTGAAACTCACAAAGAATTTATCTCAAGAAACTATGGACACAGAGGTTAGTATATCTGCTCTCATGGGAGCCAAGATAGGTAATGGCTTTTATCAAAACCTCAGAGGTAACTACAAAAGCCTTACTATGGATAGATGGTGGCAGAGATTTTACAATAGAGTTACAGGAAACCCATACTACCGAACACAAGATAAGACAAAGATAAAGGTCTATAATCAGTTTCTTGAGCAACTAAAAAGACCAAAGAGAGAGTTACCAGATATAGATAAACAAGCTCTCAAGTTGGCTACGGAAGCGTTAGCCAATCCTCTAATTAAGAAAGGTAAGTTTGACGGCACTGTCCAAGAGGTGGACGCTAACGTCATAGCTCTAGCATCTGCTTTTGCCGCAGAAAGAAATAGAATTTATCAATCCATATCCAACGAGGGTACGGAGGGTATGAAAGCAGGAGCGGCTAGAAGTAGAATAGTAGCCGAGAATAGACGAAGAGCAGGTATCGCTGAGAATACTGAGATGTCTAAAGTGGCTAACAGTATGGAAAGAAATTTTGGTTTGTCTCTTCAAGAGATGCCAAGAACTGGAACAGAGAGATCATATCAGAGAAGAGCCACTGAAAGAGCCATAAAAATATTGGAACAAGATAAGATTATCAAGCCAGGAACCCTATCTATGGCTGATTTCCAAGCGTTAATGTGGTTTCACGAGAAAAGTTTATTTAAAGATTTAGGTATTGCTCAAGGTGGTGGTCGTGAAAACGACTATGTAGATGGAGCTATAGCCGTTTTAAGAGAGGAAGGTATAACCGATGACAATATTCAAGAAGCACTCCCCACAACAGATAGATTCAGAGTCACTGGTGGAGTTAATCCCAACTCAGGAAATGCCGAGGTTCGTACTAGAGCTACAGAAGTTAGTGGAAAAATCCAAGAGTTCCAAGAGCAAGCAGAAGTCGACCAAGAAATCCGTGCCAGAAATCAAAGACACAAAGATCGTGTAAATG
>Ga0213858_10000206_pt1 | contig 28864 bp, 18 predicted proteins | sample PICome_FD_160122 | JGI IMG/M metagenome (GOLD analysis project Ga0213858, IMG submission 160122) | Coastal seawater microbial communities near Pivers Island, North Carolina, United States - PICO245 | ecosystem: Environmental > Aquatic > Marine > Coastal | place: USA: North Carolina | collected... | reverse complement strand
TAACTTAACAAGTACAACACAAAAGGCGATCAGGTATCAATATACTGATCAATCAACAAATTTATTGTTTTTGACAGTGACACCATCGTCTGCACCGTCTAATAGACCTAACACAGTACCTTTTATAGGTGAACCGTCACAGAACATCATCTTTTCTAATACTTTCTTTAACCCTACAACTATAGAGGTTGAGATGGTTGAACATGATGAAACTACTTTGGCTTACGCATTCTATGGTAACCAAACTAAGTCTATAAGCGATGGAATTTACACCATCTATACTGCGGACAACAACATTTACAAACAATTTAACTTGTTTGAAGTAAGAGATGAGTTCAACGAAACACTTTATGAAGTAAGAGAAGAAAGGGACGACATTGATCAAACTAAAAATTTTGATGACATCACTGGATAATGGCAAACAGAAAAGTACCAAGTCAATCAGCAAGTGGAAGGGACACCTTTAACGACAACTTGGTCGGTAATCAGATTACCGATGGGTCGTCACAACTGACTGCGACTAACTTTTCTTTAGAAAAATCCATTCCCCAAAGAGATACTAAATCATTTAAGTCTGTACCTTTCTCTGATTTTCTCACTTTAGATGATTTAAAGGAAGAAACAAGTGGAAGTACTTCTACACAGATAACACAACAAAAGAAAAAGAATGAAGTAAAATTTAGGACTGCTAGAAATATAGGTGCTACATCCTTGTATGGTTCTCTTAAAAGAAGAATATCGACAGGTGTTAAATCTATAATAGAAAAATTTCCTGCGGGTTTTTACGTCGATAAAGACACACCAGTTTCATCTACACTATATACTGCTGAAAATATAAGTTATGATGTAAAAACTAATATTACAACCTTTAAGTTTGAGAAATCCAAAGTATTCAATCCTATGGATATTATTTTGGAGAAACCAAAGAGTAACACACAACCTGAAGTAGTAAATGAATTTAAAAATTTCTTTGACACATATAAGAAATATGCGTTATCGGTTGATAATAAGACATATGATATTGTTTACTATACTGAGGTTGGAACAGATGGATTTATCACCCTTAAAGTTAAGGGCAAACCATTTTCTTCTACAACACACACAGAAAGTTATTTAATAAGACCAATCGACTCTATTGTTGAAGAGTTTTACGCGGGTTTAAATGACGTAGAATCTTTATTACTTGATAGAGAATCTACACCAAAATACACCGCAATATTTAAACTACCTCAGGATAGTTTAGATGGGTCTAAAACTGAGACCACAACCACTAAAGTTACGTGGCCAATCTTTAGGGATGGGTGGAACATAAAAATTGGTGGTAGTGAGTACGTATCATACCTTGAAAAATTAAGTACAATTGCCGAAGAGGTTGATCAATACAAATCAAACTTAATAAGTAGGTTTTTAACAACAGCATCACTGAGTGAATTTGATACTGAAGATAGAAGAATGTCTTCTATATTTCAAATTCAAGGTGCGGGTTTCGATAGTGTAAAAAAGTTCATTGATAATATCGCTTACATGAGAAATGTAAGTTACGATAGAATTAATAATATTCCTGATACACTCTTAAAGAATTTATCAAATACACTTGGTTTAGATAGTGTTAATTTATTCGATGAAAAAACCTTAGAAGACACTCTATATTCAAGAGTTGACAGTCAATTCGATGGTGTTGGTCTCGGTATGAATTTAGTTGAAGCGGAAACAGAGTTTTACCGAAGATTAGTAATCAATTTAGTAAGAATTTATAAATCTAAAGGTACTCGTAAGTCTATTGAGTTCTTCCTACGGTTTATTGGTGCACCCGAACCATTAATTAAAATAAACGAATATGTTTATGGGTATGATAAAGTTAAGAAGAGTGTTGATGATATTGATAGTGACATATATGATCTAACACAACTCACCAAAACTTTTACTATTGGGGAATTAAACTCATCTCTTTTCAATTATGATGAAACTGTAACTACAGGATCAACAATATTTGATACTGATGAGTATCCTATAACACTAACAGGTACAACTATTGGTGATGTACAACCAATTGTTAGTGAAGACAATAATGTATTCTTCCAAAAAGGTGCGGGTTGGTATGAAGAAACCTTACAACATAGATCATCATTAGAATTTGATACCGAAAAATCTGATCTAACTGTTAACCCTAAGATAATTAAAACCAAAAATAAAGACTTCACTTATGGTGAAGATTATTTTGATTTACACAGACAATTTTACGGTTTAGATTATGGTTATGAATTACATAATAAAGTTGATAACGATAAAACCGAATTAATTGACGATGATCAAGCTAATATTCTCAATAGAAAAAATATTCAAATTTATCTGTCTTCGGCTCAAGGTATTGACTACGATGTATATAGACAATCTCGAGATTTAGAAGTAACATTTGGTACAAATACTTTACCACCACAAACAGGTTTTACTTTTGCTGAGTATATAGAGCACGTTTTGAATGAACAGATAAGGAATTCACATACAGTTAAGTATCAGAAATCCTATATCCAACTACAAGACATCTATCAAAGTTATTTAGAGACTGTACCTAATCCATATAGTTTCCCTACAGTGAATGAATTCATTAATCGAATGAGTCCTCACTGGGTCGAAATAATTGAACAATTTGTTCCCGCAACGACTTTATGGACTGGTGGTAATATAATTGAAAATAGTAGAATTGGTAGATCAAAACACGATTATGAAAAACCATGTCGTTTAACTGAGTTCACTCAAAACATCTTTCCTGAGTTTGAAAATGCTATCGAAGAAGATTTGGAAACAATCTTGGGAGATAAAGATGTGTTTAGAGGTCTAACGATTATTAGTGGTGTTACATACACACTTCATATCGACTTCAACGGTGAAACTTTTAGTGGGTCAGGGTCTGTAGTACTGAGTGGTGAAACACAAAATGTAAATTCATTGTCTTGTGAGACAATTTTGCAGAATCACACACACGCAGGTTTATTTGAACCATTCAATATAACATCTGAGTGTACTACGATTGAGACTGCAGACTTTAATGGAGTACAGTTTGATAAAACGATACATTTACCACTTTTATGTGATTTCAAATGTTACTTAGAACCTCAAAGAGAAATTCTTGATTGTTTATGGACACAAGAATTAGAAAGTATCTTAAATGACATTAATACAAAATATTATAAAAGGACTTTATATGGTGGATATAGTAATATTTCACACCATGCGGGGTGGTTTGAGTATACAACAGGAAATACCGAAACAGACACAAATTTCATCAATGAGTTAAATCTTAATAACGAAAGTTATGGATATGAGATTGCACCACTTTTATCATACGAGATTTTTACAGATAGTGATGGTATAAAAAAAATAAGTATTATACCACTTAAGTATGATACACAACTTTATGTGGTTAATCCTGATTGGCCATATAGTAAAGACCAATATATTGAAGTTGATTTTGATTGTATTGACCCATCTACTTTTGATTTTTATTGGGAATCATACTACTTAACGGGAACAACAGAATGTGATCCACAAGTAAAAGTATACGGACCTAACAATTTCTATACTCTACCTGAAGACAGTGATGAGTGTATCCTAATGGAGGATGTTTATTTTGAAGTTTCAGGTATAACATTCGGAAATGAAGATACTGTAGATGATGGGGATCCGTGTACGGATTGTCCCCCATATAATACAGATTGGCCACTTAACATATTCATTAATTGTGTTGGTGGTTATAATGAAAGTATTAGTGGTCACACTTATACTGTTGATCACGTATCGGGTTGTACGTTCGTTATATATGATGTTAGAGAAAATGATATAATAGACATTTCTATAACTGATGCTGCGAACTGTGATCAAAAAGTAAGAATTGAGGGACTTCAACAAAAATTTGAATGGGATCCCGTAGATGGGGATGACGTAACAACATCGAGAAGTCACTTCCTACAATATTCATTTGACTCTTACTATGAGGGTGATGACCCTGAGAATTCTACTCCATCAAGTACACTATCGGGAATTACATATTGTGATAACTACTCAGGTTACACACTCCAACCAATGGTACAATATAGACCTACGTTTGATTATGGTATCAGACAAGGTAGTAAAGTAATTAAATTATCACCTGATAGTTGTACAATGACATTTAGTATAAATGAAAGTGGAACAACTATAAATGATGTTCTGACCACCATACCAATAGAAACATGGAGGGACATAGAAGAAGGATTAGAAAACGGTTCATTAATAAAAATAAACGCGGAAGACGTTCGTATTGGTGATGTTCTATTATCGGCATCATATAAAAATTGTCCATTCTCAAGTGAAGATTTTAGAAATGCAGTATTAGAAGGTTACTCATTTACTTTTGACTATAAGGCGGTTGTTGTTACAAATAAAGATTGTTTAGGTTCAACCAAAATAAATAAAATTAATGAGAGGTTTAGTGTTTTACCCAATACTAGGTTGTGGGTAATGACACAAACTATGGATAATGGGTTACAGGGCGAAACGTGGAGATTTATCGAAAAGTACCCTGAGGATTTATATGTAAGACCTGAAACCCCTGAAGCATGTTGTAGTCATGAAATTGGTTACGTTGAGAGTGGTGATTTTGTATTTAATGAATTTGGTTTTCCAATCGAGGTAACCTCCTTAAACTTAGAATACTGTGAGAGAGACCTATTCTATCATTTAAATGTTAATGTGGGATCAGCACCTGTAACTAATTGTACTGATGTTATATTATTTAATGGTGACGTTGAAGATACCTTACTATTATCACATCACGAACAAATTTTTGAAACCTTAGACTTAAGCACCCAACAATTCTTCCAAGATACATTGGATTGTTCTGATATGCCACCAATAGAGGAACTCGAGAGAGACCTTACAGGTTTAGAAGATTGTGACAATAACAATGTTTTCAGACTTAAACATTATACTTCAGGAGAAATCAAATACGGTGATTTAAATGAACAATTCAACGTAGGTGATATAGTGACAGTTGTTGAATATACCACACAAGATAATTCACTACAGAGAGTATCGCCAGGTAAAGAGTGTTGGGAAATTATTGGAATAACATATAACGAAACCATTGATTACCAATTAGTGGAAATATGTACTGATTTACTAACACCAACTCCATCTCCAACTAGTACACCTACTCCGACTCCAAGTCCAACAACATCACCAACCCCAACTCCAACACCTACTATTAGTCCTACTCCGACTAGTACACCTACACCTTCCCCATCTCCTACTAATACCCCTACACCAACTAGTACGGAGACACCAACTCCGACACCTACTAATACCCCTACACCAACTAGTACGGAAACACCAACTCCGACACCTACTATCAGTCCTACACCCACTAACACACCAACGCCAACTAGTACGGAGACACCAACGCCTACACCCTCACCCACTAATAGTCCAACACCTAGCCCTACACCAACATCGTCCCCAACTAGTACACCGACTCCAACACCAAGCCCAACACCAAGCCCAACACCTGATTGTGACTTCGATGTTGATATAAATGTGGTGACGCCAACGCCTACCCCAACATCAACTAGTACACCAACGCCAACTCCTACACCTAATTGTGATTTTGACGTAGACACTAATATAGTAACCCCCACACCGACACCTACACCGACAGCAACAGAAAATTGTGACTTCGATGTTGATATAAATGTGGTGACGCCAACGCCAACCCCCACACCAACAGCAACAGAAAATTGTGATTTCGATGTTGACATAAATGTAGTCACTCCAACCCCTACACCTACACCAACAGCGACAGAAAATTGTGATTTTGACGTAGACACTAATATAGTAACCCCCACACCAACACCCACACCTGATTGTGATTTTGATGTAGATACTAACATAGTAACTCCAACTCCAACCCCTACACCAACAGCAACAGAAAACTGTGATTTCGATGTTGATATAAATGTGGTAACCCCAACCCCAACACCTACGCCAACAGCAACAGAAAATTGTGATTTCGATGTTGACATAAATGTAGTCACTCCAACACCGACACCTACACCAACAGCAACAGAAAACTGTGATTTTGATGTCGATATAAATGTTGTGACACCAACACCCACACCAACATCTACCCCATCCCCAACCCCGACAGCAACAGAAAATTGTGATTTCGATGTTGACATAAATGTAGTTACCCCTACACCAACTCCAACTCCGAGTCCTACGGTATCACCAACCCCTACACCTAATTGTGATTTTGATGTTGATATAAATGTAGTTACTCCTACACCTACTCCAAGTCCATCCCCATCACCAAGTCCAACACCTACACCAAATTGTGATTTTGATGTGGACATCGTAGTTGTTACTCCAACTCCAACTCCAAGTCCAACTGGTACACCGACTCCAACTCCAACACCAAATTGTGACTTCGATGTTGATATTAATATTGTAACACCAACACCTACACCAACTAGTACACCTACACCAACTCCAACAGCAACACCGAATTGTGATTTTGATATTGACATAAACGTAGTTACACCTACACCAACTCCTACAAGTACGGAAACTCCTACACCTACACCAACAGAGTCTCCTACACCAACGCCAACTCCTACACCTAATTGTGACTTTGATGTTGATGTAAATGTCGTAACACCTACGCCAACTCCTAGTCCAACAAGTACTCCTACACCAACACCAACTAGTAGTCCAACACCTACACCAACTAATACTCCAACGCCAACACCTACACCTAATTGTGACTTTGATGTCGATATAAATGTGGTGACACCAACACCTACACCTAGTCCATCACCTAGTCCATCACCTACACCGAGTCCAAGTCCTACACCAAGTAGTACTCCAACCCCCACACCTACACCAACACCTAATTGTGATTTTAATGTGGATGTCGATGTGAACAATCCAAATTGTCCTGTCACATGTACAACAACAATAACAACTATAGGTAATGTGAGTACAAGTCTTACCGGTAGTGGTATTTACGATTTGGGTGGTTATTGTAATGAGGTTAGAGACGGTAATGGTGATGTAAGTTCAACAGACGGTCAAGAATGGTGGTACGATAGTAATGATTGTTTAGTTTCTACAAGAACTTATAGTGGTGGATTCGGATCAACTTGTGTTGGTCAACAAGTAACACCTGTTGGTACTGAGGTATCCTCATTTGTACATACGGATGGAACACTCACTCCGACAGGAACAAACAAATTATATGATAGTGATATAAGATACATAGACGGTAATAATCAAGCAATAGTAATTATAACTGAGTGGAATTCCACATTAACATCCCTACTAAAAGTTCACATACTTTGTGACTGTAGTTTTGATGGTTCGGCGAATGAATTTATCGGAGAATAATTTGTACAGAAATAATAAAATAAACTATATATTTTAATAATGGCAGGAACAAGAATTTTTGATGTATCGATAGTCTCAGGAACTTCTCATAGTAATTATACAATTTACTATGATTTAGTTAATAGTTCTAATATTGCAACTAGAGTTTCGACATCTAACCCTGCAACAGGTGTAACATATGTAGATTTAACATCTGTTGGTGGGGTAAGGGTTGAGGTACCTGAGAGTGCAACTAAAATTCTTCTATATAATGATTCTTGTTTAGTTGATGATGAAATAATTTTACCAACCCCAACACCAAGTCCATCACCTACACCATCATCAACACCAACTCCTACACCAACTCCGACTCCAAATTGTGATTTTGATGTTGATACTAATGTTGTAACTCCGACTCCTACACCCACACCGTCACCAACTAACACACCCACTCCATCACCAACATCAACCCCCACACCTACACCAACACCTAATTGTGATTTTAATGTGGATGTTAATGTAGTGACACCCACACCAACCCCTACACCTAGTCCATCTCCATCACCTACCCCAAGTCCGACAGTTAGTCCAACCCCAACACCATCACCTACACCAAGTCCGACAGTTAGTCCGACCCCAACTCCGAGCCCAACTACAAGCCCAACTCCAACTCCGAGTCCATCACCTAGTCCTACACCAACTCCGACTCCAAATTGTGATTTCGGTGTTGATGTTGATATAAATCAAGGACCAACAGGTTTTACACCTTTAATATTAAGTCAAACAGAGAATACGGCTACAGGAACTACAATAGGAACATTTTCTGCTAATGATCCTAACACAGGTGATACACACACATTCAGTCTTGTTTCGGGTGTAGGTAGTACCGACAATACATCGTTCACACTATCAAGTGCTGGTGTATTGAAAAATGCCGTTGTTTTTGATAGAGAAACTAAATCAAGTTATTCGATAAGAGTTAGGGTCACGGACCAAGGAGGGTTAACATTTGAAGATACAAGAACAGTACTTGTTCTTGATCAAAACGAAACTCCATATGGTCTTACTTTAAGTAATAATTCTATTGATGAGAATGAACCTACAGGAACAACTATAGGTACATTTACAGGTTTGGATCATGATAGTGGTGATACACTTACTTATAGTTTAATACCTGGTCCAGACGAATCCGATGATGAACATAGTTTCACATTAGGTAGTTCTAATGGGGTGTTGAAAAGTGCAGTCATTTTCAATCATGAAGTCAAGGATAGTTACACAATAACTGTTCGTGTAACAGATAGTGCTAATAATTACTATCAAGATGATTTTGTAATTACGATAAATGATTTAAATGAAGCACCAACAACTCTTAGTTTAAGTAATAGTACGATTTTAGAGAATCAACCCACAGGTACGACTGTTGGTACTTTCTCAAGTACTGATCCTGATGATGGTGATACTCACACATATACATTAGTAAGTGGTTTGGGTGATACAGATAACACATCATTTGACCTCGATAGTTCAACGGGAGTTTTGACTTCATCGGAGGTCTTCAACCGAGAATCAAAATCGAGTTATTCAATAAGAGTAAGAGTTAGTGACAGTGGGAATTTAACATATACAGGTGTTTATACAATTACAATTTTAAATCAAAATGAAGCACCATACGGACTTACTCTAAGTAATAATAGTATTTCAGAAAATCAATCTACTGGTACAACTATAGGTACTTTTAGTAGTTTAGATCACGATAGTGGTGATTCATTTACATATTCATTAATTGGATCGAATAATGATAACGCGTCATTTACGTTGAGTAGTGCGGGGGTTTTAAAATCCAATGAAGTTTATAACTATGAATCAAAAAATTCATATTCTATTGAAGTTGAAACAACAGATGCAGGTGGATTAACCTATTCTGATACATTTACAATTAATATTACTAATGTTAATGAACAACCAACAAACATAGGTTTAAGTACTTCTTCAGTAGATGAAAATCAACCTTCAGGAACAACTGTAGGTACATTATCAACCTCCGATCCTGATGCGGGTAACACATTTACATATGAATTGGTATCAGGATTAACATATCCCGACAATTCGAGTTTTATTATTGATGGTGATACTTTAAAAACCGCTACTTCTTTCAATTACGAGATAAAAAGTTCCTATACAATTAGAGTTAAATCTACCGATCAAGGTGGTTTAACTACTGAGAAAAATATCACAATTAATATTACAAATGTTAATGAATCACCAGGACCGATAACACCGACAACCGTAAGTTTTGCTGAGAATCAGGCGACAGGAACTACTATTACAACATTCAATAGTACCGATGTTGATGCAAATACAACACTTACATGGTCTCTAGTTTCAGGAATTGGAGATGCAGATAATGATACATTCGATATTAGTACAGGTGGTACCCTAACGTCAACTGTGGTACACAACTATGAAGATACCAATTCTTACACAATAAGGGTGAGAGTAAGTGATGGATCCTTAACAAGAGATGGTATAATAACTATAAACATCACAAATATAAATGAACAACCCACAGATATAGTACTTGGTAGTAACACTATTCCTGAGAATAGTTCTACGGGAACTACAGTGGGTATCCTATCAACTACTGATCCTGACTCAAATAACACGTTTACATATACTTTAGTTTCAGGAACGGGAGATACAGATAATGCTTCGTTCTACACAACAGGTACCAACTCAATTTTCGGTACTCTAAAGTCTAATGAAGTTTTTAACTATGAATCAAAAAATTCATATTCTGTAAGAATCCAATCGGAAGATCAAGGTGGTTTAACAAGACAAGAAAGTTTTACAATTAATGTAACAAATGTTAATGAAACACCTATTAATATTAATCTATCCAATTCATCTATTGATGAGAATGTCCCAACGGGAACAACTGTAGGTACATTATCAACCTCCGATCCTGATGCGGGTAATACATTTACATACACCTTTGTTTCAGGTACGGGAGATTCAGATAATGCGAGTTTTGAGATAGACGGTGATGTACTTAAATCAACTGAGGTATTTGATTATGAAACTAAATCTACATATAAGTGTAGGATAAGATCGACAGACCAAGGAGGGTTATGGTATGAAAAATCATTTACAATTACAATTACTGATGTTTCTGTAACAGGTACAATTACTGTAACAGACCCTGATTGTCATGGTGGAAATGGTACTATTGAAGTGTCATCACAAACAGGTGGTAGTTCACCTTACACATATTCGATTAACGGAATTAGTTATCAAACGTCCAACACATTTAGTAAGTTTGCGGGAACATATACGATTTACATAAAAGACAGTAATGGTGAGATAGGTACAGTATCGGCTACGGTCACTAATCCACCTGACTTAACTGTAAGTGCAACGTCCACCAATCCAACATGTCATGACGACAGTGATGGAACAATAACTATTACGGGTAATGGAGGTACGGGGTCCCTCGAGTATTCCATAGACGGAGGTTCAAACTACCAAAATTCAAATGTGTTTACTGGATTAACAACGGGTGTATATTTGATAGTTGTTAGAGACGATAATGAGTGTACTGCAAATACAAGTAAGACTTTATCGAAATCACAAGTAAGTGCTACGGTGACACAATCAAACGTATCGTGTAATGGTGATGATGATGGTTGGATAAATGTAACAGGTGCTGCCGGTGGTAGTGGAAGTGGTTATGAAGTTAAATTAAATAGTAATGGAACATATGTCACTTTAGGAGATTATAAAGTATACCAAAATTTGGCACCAGGGACATATACTGTTTATGTTAAGGATAGTAATGATTGTGAGAGAACTTATAGTATAACAATAACTGAACCTACTGTACTAACCGCATCCGCATCAGGGACCCAACCTACATGTTACAATGATACCAACGGTAGTATTACAGTGACGGCTAGTGGTGGAACATCACCATACGAATACCAACTTGGGGGTGGAAATTTCCAATCATCAAATGTATTTAATAATTTATTAGGTACAACACACAGTGGGGTTGTCAGAGATAGTAATGGTTGTACTGCTACATTTAGTTCTAACATAACAAGAAGTCAAGTTAGTGCTTCTGTTTCTAAAACAAATATTACTTGTAATAATGATAACGATGGTACAATTACCGTATCAAATCCATCTGGTGGTAGTGGAAGTGGTTACGAAGTTAAATTAGGGACAGGTAGTTATACTTCTACGTTCCCTAAAACATATACAGGGCAATCTTCAGGTAGTAAAACAATAACAGTTAAAGATGGTAATGATTGTGAGAGAACTTATACGGTAAATATTGTAAATCCTGATGCCATAAGTGTAAGTTTATCATCTACAAACCCAACATGTTTTGGGGACAGTGACGGTACAATTACAGTTACTGCGACTGGTGGTTCAGGTATATACGAATACTCCAAAGATGGTACAAATTTCCAAACTTCGAATGAATTCACAGGTCTTGATGCAGATGGATACACAATAACAGTAAAAGACAGTAACCAGTGTACAGGTAGTGCGGTAAGAATATTAACTAAAAGTAGAGTATCATCTACAATATCAACGACAGGGATAACCTGTAACGGTGACGATAATGGTATATTCAAAGCTTTAGTACCCACTGGCGGTAACGGTGGTACTTATCAATATCAATGGGATGGTGGTACATGGACTAACTTTACAAGTACATTTACACAAAACAACATATCACCAGGTACATATGAATTTAAGGTAAGAGATGTATCGGGATGTACTAGGACATATTCAAATACTTTTAGTGAACCTGCTGTTGTAGGTGTTTCGGTAAGTAAAACAAACCCAACATCCTCATGTACAAGTGATGGACAAGTTACACTCACTGGTAGTGGTGGTACAGGTGCTTACCTATATTCTATTAATGGTATAAATTATTATTTAGGTCAGACATTCACAGGATTAACTAATAATAGTTATACGGCTTATGTAAAAGATACCAACAACTGTATTGGTTCACAATCATTTACAATGGATACCTCAGCACCAAGTGCAACAATTACAACCACAAATCCACTATGTCATGGTGGTACCGGTAGTATAGAAGTTTCAAACCCAACAGGAGGTTCGGGAGGAGGTACTGCTAGTAATTATGATGTTAAGTTAGATAGTGGATCGTGGATTTCATTTAGTAGTAATTCTTACTTATTTACAAATGTCAGTGTTGGTAGTCATACTATCTATGTTAGAGATGGGAATTTATGTAGCACATCATACTCAAGAACTATAACTCAACCAACTGATTTAGTGGCGTCAGTGAGTAGTTCTTCAAACCCAACGTGTGATGGTGATACTGATGGTGCAATCACATGGGCCGTTGCGGGTGGTACGGGAACTAAAACATATACCGTTAATGGTAGTGCAATTACTAACTTAGTTCAAACAGGGTTAGGTGAAGGGATGTATACATTTGTTGCCACAGATGAAAATGGTTGTACAGATACTGCATATAGATTACTAGCTAAATCTGCACCAAGTGCGGTAATAAGTAGTACAAGTCCATCATGTAATGGTGGTACGGGAAGTATAACAGTCAGTCACCCAACAGGTGGTAATGGTGCAACATATAGTGTAAAATTAGATAGTGGTCAATACACCACATCATTCCCAATAACATACAATACTGTAAGTACCGGTAGTCATACAATAACAATTAAAGATAGTCAAAACTGTACAGGAACCTATAATGTTACGATTAACAACCCAACCGCGGTTACATTCACAACATCAAAAACAAATCCAACGTGTTACAATGATACCGACGGTGAAATTGTAGTCACTGCTAGTGGTGGTTCAGGTTCATATACCTATTCTAAAGATAATGGTAGTAACTACCAAGCTTCCAATACCTTTAGTAATCTTGCTGTTGGTAGTTACTTTATTAAAGTTAAAGATAGTCTTCAATGTACATCTTCGAGTAGTACAGTTAGTTTATCAAAAAGTGCACCTTCAGCAACGTTTACAGTTACAAACGCAACTTGTAATGGTGGTTCAGACGGTAGTATAGAAGTTTCAAGTCCAACGGGCGGTAACCCACCCGATTATGAACATAGATTAGATGGTGGTCTTTGGGTCAATATATTCCCGACCACATATGGTTCATTAAGTGCGGGATCCTACACCATAGATATAAAAGATTTCGAGGGTTGTATAAAATCATATACAAGATCCGTAGGTCAACCCACGGCAAATACTGTTGGAATAATTTCTTTTGTCCAAGGGTCAAATGGTTCTATAACAGTTACATCAGGTGGAGGTACATGGAATAAAACATATAGGTTATATGAAGATACGGCATCACCATACACAAATAGCGGTGGTGTATTAGTTGCAACTATAACAGGTGTGACATCATCTAACCCAACCCAAACATTCTCTAATTTATCTGAGGGATATTATTATGTGATTGTAACAGACGCTAATGGATGTACTGTAACATCACCAGTACAAAGTACTTTCACAGGTACGGTCGGTGATTTATTATTATCACGATGTGGTGATGACGCACAGTATTATGTGAACAGTCAGTTAGGTTGTTCAGAAGGATTACAATTACTACTATCAGGATTTAATGTTGGGGATACTGTACAATTTGCGGTAGGTAGTAGTGATGATTGTACCGACCTTGGGGCAACTTATTGTGGTGTGGTACAATCAACAGGGAATTCTGAAGTCGCAACTGGTGTCATTACTAGTGATTTTGTAATTCCTAATTGTGACTCACCGGCATGTAATGAATAATATAAAAAAAATTAACAAATGAAACATTTTCAAAATGTTAGATATTTATAATAAAAGATAAAAAAAAAATAAAAAGATATGGCAGATTATCAAGTAACATTTACATTAAACGCGTTGTACACAGGTACAACAGAGGCAGATGATTTTACAATCATTGGGAAACACGCTAATGGTTCTCCGTCAGACACAACAATTGCAACAGGAGTAACTAAAGCACAGTTAACGACAGGAGTTACTTATACTGTCGTTGACACAATAACAGGTGGTACCGTAACTTCAACAGGTACATGTACTAATTCAGTGAATTGGTTAGGTTTGGGAGGTTCACCAACACCTACGAGTACACCTACACCTACGGCTACCGCATCAGGACCGACAGGTCAAACATATACGGGTGATTTAGAAGTTACATTATGTAGTAATCCTGAACAAACTTACTATGTAAGTAGTCAAGAAATATGTGTGGGTGGTAATTTACAATTAGCTACTGAAACTTTCTCGTTTGGTAATGTTGTACAAATAGCAATTGGTACAGATTGTCCGCACGGTGCAACTTATTGTGCTACTGTACAATCCATTAATAATGTCGCCGCACGTGACGCTATTATAACATTAGATGCAAGAGTTGATGACTGTAATGCATTACAATGTACTGAATAATTAAGTTGTAATATACAAAAATATTAAAACCCCACATTGTGGGGTTTTTTTGTTTAAAGTAATCTCTATTATAAAGTATTTATAATATAGGTAAAGAAAAAAACTAAATGAGTAACCTCGTTACAATAACAAACAATTACGATAACGGTGTCTGTGATGGATTTTATATTTATACAGGTACTACTTACAATGGTAATCCATTTACCATACCACCAACGGCAGATTTAATAAGTAATCAACTTATAAGTTTACCATACACCTTTGGGGTGGGTAGTTATACGGGTCCTCTTTATGTATTTTTAGAACATTGTGATAGTCATGTTACACCACCACCCGAAGATAACCCAAAAAAACAAGGTGGATTTCAAGTAGAATTTATAAATATTGAATGTCCAGAACCTTGTGAGGTGGATGGACTTGACTGTAGAATGAGTGCAACTTTCACCGAGTTCTCAGATTGTGATATGGACGCGACATTCACACCATACGTTGGTACTGATTGTGATATGGATGCAACATTCACACCATATATTGGTACTGATTGTGATATCGCAGTCTCTTTTGTAGAATTTATTGAACCAACTCCATCACCAACTATTACTAGTACACCATCACCAACTAATACACCCACACCAACCCCAACCGTGGTTTGTGAATGGGAGGCAACATTTGTTGAATTGACATGAGAAAGGTAAGAGTTAATTTTTCGTTAGATAATAGTCATTCTTTGGATGACTTTCCGATTGATTTATATTCAGGACTAACTATTAATGATGTAAATGATTTAGTTTTTGCAAATATAGTAGAAGACGATATACCCTTTGATTTAGAATTTGAAGATTCCGACTTGAACGTAAATACAGATCCAAATAACCCAAGACACCCTTATTGTTATTTAAGGATAAGTTCAGAGGGGTGTTACGATGAAATAATTCTATTAGAGGTACCAAGAGTAGATTGTGAAATGTGTGTTGACATTGTCGAGAATTTACCAATATTTCCGACACCAACGATTAGTCCTACACCAACTAATACTCCAACTCCAACGATTAGTCCTACACCAACCCCCTCAAGCACACCAGTACCAACAAATGAATCTACACCAACACCAACACCTACTAACACCAATACACCAACACCAACACCTACTAACACCAATACACCAACTCCATCACCAACAAGTACACCAACACCTACACCATCAGCAACACAAGATCTTGTGGTTGCTGCGATTAGATTAGGTACACCTGAAATAAATTCTGAAAATGCGTGTGCAAATAGTGTTAAAAATATAAGTAATAGATTGTACATACTTGAAGGGTCAAGTGTTTTCACATTAAGTAATGGGGTATTGAAGATTAATGCACTTAATATTGCAAATATGCCAAGTGTCGATTATGATATATACTATGGTGACGAAACAATTTCGATTAATTCCATTGACAACACGTTTGGTACAGTAAATGGTGGATCACCATCAGCATTTTATATAGTCTCTGAAAGTTCTTGTATAAACTTAATTTCAGGTCAAAAGGTACTTGCTACTGTGAATGATTCATCTAACCCATCAACAGTAACATTTAGTCTTTGCTCAAGTATTCAACCTACACCAACAGCAACTAGTGAAGATGAAAGTGGTTTAGTTAAAATTATAGATTGTAATCTGTTGGATGAAAATGGTCAAGCACCACCAGGAACAGAGTATTATTTAATTAACCCAACCGAAACCTGTATATCGGGGCAGTTGTCATTAACGGTCAACATTCCAACAACAGGTGATATCATATATTATCGTGTGGGTGATCAAACTTGTTCAGGATCGGTTATGTGTGCTCAAGTACAGAGTGGAACCTTTACAGGTACTGTAACCGCAACAAGGAACGGAGAAAACATATTCACGTCTTGTAGTGGATGTTACATACCATAATAAATAAATGAGATGTTTTTCTAAAAAAAAGATATTTATAATAATAAAAAGTAAACAAACATGGCAAGACACTTTACAGTTACACTAACATCGGGAACAAATGTTGGTCCATATGATATATATTATGATCAAATAAATAGTTCAAATTTTGCTACATTATATGGTACAACGAATGATGCAGACGGTTTAACACTTTCACAGGTTCAATCGGGAGTTGTTGTAACTGTACCAAATTCCGCCTCAACAATACTTCTATATAATACAAATGCGGATTTTAATACGGATTGTCAAACAACAACAATAACATACAATATACCGGGTCAAGTGACACCGACACCGACGGCGACACAAGTACCGACAAGTACTCCAACCCCAACAAGTACATCAGTACCTCCAACCCCAACCCCAACAAGTACACCAGTACCAACACATGAACCTACACCCACCCCAACACCAACAAGTACACCAACACCAACACCAACAAGTACCGCAATACCTCCAACACCAACGGCGACGGTACAAAATACAGGAACATGTCAATTCTGGCAAGTTGATCTACGAGAAATAGATGAAACTCGATATGGTATTGCATATACACACCCAACAAGTGGGGCTACTGAAAGTAGATTTAATCAATTAGAGAGTTCTATAGACCCAACTGACGAAAATATTGTAGTATTTGGTGTATGTAGTGAAAGTCAGAGTGCTATATATGATTTTGACAACAATCAATTGGTAATACCACAAGTAGGAATTACTCAATTAGCTGATGGTGGTGTTTGTACGACAGACAATGAATGTAGTTGGACTTTCCAACCTACACCAACGCCAACAAGTACATCTGTATCTCCAACACCAACGGAAGTGGTTTGTAGAACATATGACTGTTATGCTGATGGAGGTGAAAATGTGATGTTTGAATATACAAACTGTGATGGGTTTACCGGAAGTGTGATGGTACCACTCGGTGATTCTGTAGAGATATGTGCTAGAGAAGGTTCAGTAACAATGTTACCAAATGAGGGTACAATTATACCGGGTCAACTTTGTAGTGGAGATCCGACACCAACACCAACAGCTACAACTGTAATACTTCCAACACCTACACCAACTTCAACACAAGGTGTGACTTTAACTCAAGTATGGTCTGATTCTCAACCAGGTGGTGGTAACTTATCTACGTGTGATTGTGTGGGTCAGAGTGGAGTTTACAATTTTAGGTAATAAAGATATTAATAGTGATTTAACTAATTCAACTATTTACGATAATAGTCAAGGTAATGGAACATTCTTAGGTGATGATATGTGGTATTGTCTTACAACCACGTCAGGATCATCAATGTCGATCTCTGTTCAGGTAGATAATATGGGTAATATTATAGATTGGTCCGATTGTTCTGGTATTCCTCCTACACCAACACCAACACCAACGGCGACAGATCTACCACAAGGATGTAACTTGTATACCATATCTAACACTTCAGGTCAAGGAGATGTAGGATTCACTTGGCAAACATGTGGTGATGGATCACCAACGGGAACAACGATTGGACCTGATGGTTACTTACAAGTTTGCTCACTATCAGAACCACAAACACCAGACGCGAATGGGGATGTTACATATGATGGGCCATGTACGGAGGATCCAACTCCTACACCTACACCAACTGATACACCATCAGGTACGGGTATCCCACCAACACCAACATCAACATTAGGTTTCCAACCTACACCAACACCAACAGCTAGTAATCTAAATACTTTCTATGTTACGTCAAATTCACTGACATTAGATTATTTCTGTGATAACAATGTAAATGTATCGACAGAGGTTCAAAGTACTGCTTCTAGTACAAGTTCCCTGTTAGGTACAACTTTATATGATGCTAATGGTAATCCGGTTATCGGTCATCCAGCAAGATTTATGGTTGTTAGTAGTGTTACAGGTAGAACAGATACTATATTTAGTCCATGGACATATATAAATGTGGATACGACTGGTGAAGTTATAGATCAAGGGACATATAATTGTGACGGAAGTGGAGGTGGAATACCAGACAGTGAAAGTATAAACCCAACACCAACTCCTGAATCTTCAGATTAGGTATTAAATATACAGTAATAAAAAACCCTCACTTAGAGGGTTTTTTGTTTTAAGTAATCTTTATTATTAAGTATTTATATAGAGTATGGGTTTAATTGTTAGAATACATAATATAAAGTCACCAAACGATTTCGATTTAAAGATCGGACTATCACCGTATGGTCCATTTACACAATTGAATGGTCCAAACCCAAATGGTTCGTGGCCAAAAGCAACAACAGGCGTTACATCCTCCGATGAAAGAAATTATACCACTGATCCCATATATATTGGTGACAACGATCCTGAGGTTGTAAACGGAAATCCACCATCATCTGATGTTGTGTTTTACGACTTAGAATTTGATACTGAATATTGGATAAGGATTGAAGATAAAAACACAGTCATTGATGTTTGTACGGGTGATAATTCCCCAAGATACATTACTGAAAATATCTATATACATGACAGTAAAACATTTGAGTGTTACGATAAGATAAACTTTAGCCTTGATTATGAGTGTATAACACCCACCCCAACACCAACAAGTACACCAACACCAACACCAACAAGTACACCAACTCCAAGTCCATCAAGTACACCCTTACCGACTCCAACCCCAAGTAGTACGCCACTTAACACTCCGACTCCAAGTCCAACAACATCACCAACCCCAAGTCCAACCATTGTTATTAATACAGAAACGGAAATTAACATATTCTTTGATTCCTCAGGTTCAATGAATACTACTCTGACCCCATTACAAACAATGAGGGACACTATACTACAGAGCTGTCTTTTACCATTCTACAATAACGATGTTAATTTATATAATCAAAGAGTAACCATTACAAATAGAAGTAACGAAAGGGCAATTAATTGGATTTCCACACCACCATCAAATTCAAACTACAATGTGGTGAACTTGGCGTTTGCTGATGAGAGTAACACCTATGAGGCGGAATCACCAACTGTAAGCGGATGGACAGACGGTAGTACTTCAGGTGATGCTGATATTGTGACATTGAGAAATGCGTTAGATAACGCAACAACACCAACATCACATAGAGGTATTATTTTCCAAGTAGATACTTTATCAGGTAATGTGGATGCGTATCCACAATACCAAGCATTTATGAATGCATTGTTTAATGGGTTAGGTTATTATGCAGGAACTGCGGGATTAAGTGATAAAGGGGAAGTTTCATGTGTTCAAGATGTGATTGCAGGATCAACGCCACAGTACTATGCCGATCTCATAGTTAGTGCCATGAATGGTTTAGGATATAACGTACCGTCTTGTTAAAAAATAATTTAAAACAATGATATTTATTACATATGGGTACAATATCAACTATAAATTATCTATAATTAAAATATGAGTTTTTTAAGTCAAAAAAATAAAGAATTTTTATCCGCTAGATTAACACAAAAGGGTAGAAAATCAATCTCACAAGGAGACTTTCAAATAAAGTTCTTCCAAATTGGTGACTCTGAATTTGATTACAACTCACCATTTAATTTATTAGATGGAGTCCAAGATAACCCACAACAAAGTGTTATCTCACCTTTGGATAAGGATTCCCAAGTAAAATACCCATATCTCTTAGATAGTAATGGTACTACAACATATGGTGTCCCTATAATGGATTCAATAACAGATACTATAAGAAATGGTATGGGACCTGCAGGTTTCATATCAGATCATTTAGAATACGATAGTACAGAATGTAGTGGTACCACAATAGAATGTGCTACAGTAAGATTACCTTTAACAGGTATTAGTTCTACAAATACAATAACATTCACTGAGACACAAGCATATCTTGACTGTGAAAACGGTTCGCAAACATCAATCGATACTGATTATCTATCAAGATTTAATCAATGTGAATATATTACTATTGTTTTTAATAGTGAATTTGTTAGTCAAGAACAAGTAGTTACAGGAAATTCAATGAGTTTAGTGTATAGGTTAGTAAATGTTTCTGTTGTTACGGGTACAACTTCCAATCCAAATTGTGATACAATTATTACAGGGACAACAACACTTACATTAGATAGAAATACACCTGATCTTTCTAGTATTAATGGATATGCTGAAATTGTATGTAACAAATGTAAAATTGAACACCCACTATCAGGTACTACCTCCGAGGTATGTGTTTCAAATCAAGTCGATCCAAGTGAACAACACGACCCATGGACATTGAATAACGTATGGAAAGAAATGCCAATCGGTGCTGATATTGTTGGGACGGGAGATGAAAGTATTTCAGGATTTACAAGTAGTAAACATATATCTACTATGGAATATTTGGGGTACGGACTATCAAGTGGACAGACATCTAATACAAGAACATCCTATTTAAATTCATATGGTGAAGAAATTAATGTCTTACCCGAAGAACAGAAATGTGTTGCAGTAATTCATTACTCTGAATTGGGACACATATTCGAAGATCCCGACAGATTCTTTAAGTACGATGATTATATAGGAAGTTCAACTACTGAAGGTGTTTTAGTTGATGAGGATGTGGTAACAGATGTTGAATTTTTTAATGTTTATATTCCATTTATCTATTATGAAAATAGTACTGGTACTACCATGGGTGCTGAGTTTAAGATGGATGAAACCGATAACTACATTGACTCAACATTTGCAGGTACACCTGGTGATATAAGAACGAAATATATAAAGTACAGATATCTTTTAGATGAACTTGGTAACAAGGTGGGTAAAGTATTTGTAGATAAAAAGATAATTGTATTTGATAATCAAGAATTAGTTGCACTGTTAGACTATAGATCAAATAGAAGATACACATTACCAACACCAAAGGTTTACCATGTACCAAGTGATACACCCATATCAGACGCGGTGTTTTCAGGTACCACAGGACAAACATTTTGGGTTACCTACATGTTTGAGTACGAAGGTGATAATCAATTAAATGGTTTACCATGTAATAACTTTGCTAAAGTACAAGTAAATGTAGTTGAGGGTGAGTGTGAGATAAATTACCCCTCCAACATAGCAATTAAATGGGGTGGATCAACAGATCACCCAAATGGTGTTGGATCATTCCAACACTTACAAACTAATTTTAGTAATGTAACTGATGGTTATGTGGCTGATAAGTTATGGGTCCTTATACAAGAAACAACTGATGAAGATGACTTACTACCCGACCCATCACAATGGTTAAAGATAGATATTACAAGTGACATTCCAAACCATACTGTTGGTGATTTAATTGACCCTACTGATTTAAGAGAACATAGTTTTATTATCACTGGTTCAGATATAGATAATGCTTTACCTTTTGATTTAGAAGATTATTTAGAAAATAATCCTTCAGATTTAGAATATTTGGGTGACGGTACGAACCCATCTACAAAACCACAATTTGGAGATGAACAACCATTCCCTGGACACGTCAAATTAGTGAGATGTACCGATATTGAAGAGATGAGGTTTCTATGTAACCTACCACACAGTCAATGGAATAACACTCAAAACCCAACCTACAATGAGAATGCACAAAAAAATACGAAATATGTGACTGAAGTAGCTTTATTGGATCAAAATAAAGACGTTTTAGTAACTGCAAAAACATCCACACCAGTCAAAAGAGTGGGAACTCAAGTATTCTCAGTAAAAATCGATTTTTAATCTTTACAAATCCCCTAAAATTACTTATTAATTGTCTATATAGATTTATATGGACAAAAAATTTAAAAATAAGGCTAAGATTTTAGGTTTGGACATATCAACAAAGACCATTGGTTGGGCTTTATTTGATATAACAGCTTCACATTTATTGGAGTTGACACACTTCTCACCTAAAATTAAACCTAAACCCGATGATAAGATAGAAGAACTATTGAAAAAGGCGGATGGGTTTAGAAAACATTTAGAAAACTATAAAGACATAGGTATTACTAAAGTAATTATTGAGGAACCATTATTAAATTCTAATAATGTTTATACTGTTGGTACATTATTAAGATACAACAGTATGGTATTGAAATCTTGTTACGATGTTTTAGGTATTGTACCAACATTTATATCCACATATAATGCAAGAAAGTTTGCGTTCCCCGATTTAGTTGGTCCAAATGACAAAGGGAGAAATGTTTTGTTTGGAGGATACCCAAAAAATATCGATAAGAAACATGTTATTTGGGAACACGTCAACGACTTATTTCCTGAAGTAAAATGGGTTTATGCAAGAACAGGAAACCTTAAAAAAGAAAATTACGATATGAGTGATGCCGCAGCTGCGGTTATAGGATATGTAAATAAAATTAAATCGGAAACTAAGTAAAGGTACTTTACTTTTTACTTTAATTTTCGTATATTTATTTACAGGACGGGGCGCGTAGAAATACGCGTTGGTTGGTTGTCCCTGGGAGTGGTGTCCCAGGGACTTTTTTTTGTCAAATATTTTTCGTATATTTTAGTATGATGACCCAAGAAGTAGACTTTTTACCTTTAGTGGATATACTTCACGACATCTTTGGTGACAGTAGAAATCACAATGATGTTCGAGGTCAAATTACTTTTGATTGTCCTGTGTGTTCACATGATATTAAGGGTTTAGATGAGGGGGATGGTAAAGGTAATTTAGAGATTAACTATAAGATGTTCGTATATAAGTGTTGGGTTTGTTCTGAAACTCACCATACACACGGACATTTAAACAAATTGGTCTTTAAGTACGGGTCACCAATTCAAATAAGAGACTTTAAGTTATATACTCCTGACGAGTTTGTTGTTAGATCATCTAAGGACTACAAAAAAGTCAGATTACCAAAAGAATTTATTGAGTTTAGTGAGGTAAGTGAAGGTAGAAAACTAACACACCATTATAAAAAGGCGTTAAACTACATCAGAAGTAGAAATATTACTGATGATATATTAAAAAAATATAGAATAGGTTATTGTGATAGTGGTCAATATGAGAACCGAATTATAATACCTTCTTATGATGAGTACGATGATATAAATTATTTTGTTGGTAGGTCATTTTTGAAGTATACTAAACGAAAGTATATGAATCCACAGGCAGATAAAAATGTCTTAATATGGAATGAACATTTAATTGATTGGGACAAACCGATTTACATAGTAGAAGGTGCTTTCGATAGTTTATTTCTCGAAAATTCCATTCCAATGTTAGGTAAATTTATAACCAATAACCTTTTTGAAAAAATTTATGATAACGCTAAAAAAGTAGTTATTGTTTTGGATGGTGATGCTTGGTCAGACAGTGAAAAATTATACCACAGAATGAATGTGGGGAAGATAATGGGTAAAGTTTGGTTAATTAAACTCGATCCTGATAAGGATATTGCGGATTTAAGAGGTGATATATCAAACTACGAAGAAATACAACTAGATTAATGGATTTAAAGAGAGAATCGGAAAAAATAAGGAAGGTACTTAATAGGAGAAGGAAAAATATTGATCTCACATTTATTGAGGAAGACCATTTATATTTCATGAGAGATGAAAATGGAATGATTAGGTCAAATTACCCGTCAGTTTCTAAAATTATCAAGAAGTTTTACGAAGAGTTTGATGCTGAGGGTATCTCCTTCAGAATGGCAAAGGGGGACAAACAGAGACAGAAAGAACTTTTACAAGAATGGGCGGATAAAGGTACTTACGCAACTAATCAAGGTAGTAGAGTCCACTATATTTTAGAAAAAGTGTTAATTGAACAATACGGTGACTATAAAAGTGTAAGAGAACCCATCTATCAATGTGATGATGAACAAATAGAGCGTAGTGATAAGATGATAAGTGCTGGTAAGGACTTTTTAGATCTTATGCATGAGAGAAATGCGGTTTTATTGGATACGGAGATAGTTTTGGGTGATCCGGAGTTGGGATATGTAGGTCAACCTGATAAAGTGTGGTTGGTAGAAAATAAACAGGGGACTGATTATGGTATATTAATTACTGATTGGAAGACAAATAAACCCGAAAACTTTAAAAAACAGAGATATACCAAAAAAATGTATCCACCATTTGATAATATCGATAGTACTGCGTTAGGTCACTACTACCTACAACTACCATTTTATGGTAAATTACTTATGAAAATGTTAGAGGGTACTGAATTTGAATCTAAAAAATTATTAGGGTCTATAGTGGTATTAGTTAAGGAAGATGGTTCATTTGAGGAGTATAAAGTTCCTATGGAAGTAATTCAAAAGATATTACTTATGGACATGGATAAAGTTTTAAAAAAATGAAAAGATACGAAGGGAAAAAAATAGGTTTTACTGCAGGTAACTTCGACTTACTCCATCCAGGTTATATCTATACATTCGAAACTGCAAAACAACACTGCGATTGGTTCATTGTGTTCTTACAAAGAGACCCTTCATTACATAGAAAATCTAAATATAAACCTGTTATCCCACTGTACGAAAGATATAAAACACTAACATCTATAAAATATATAGATGAAGTTTTCATATATCAAACAGAAGAGGAGTTGTTAGAATTAATCAAAGTTTTCAAACCTCAAGTAAGAATATTAGGTGAAGATTATTTAGGTAAATCGTTTACTGGTGACGACCTAGATATTGAGGTGGTTTATACTACTCGTTCACACGATTGGTCAACTACAAGAATTAAAGATTTAATCACAAAACAGACCATAAAACAAAATCCCGATATTTTTAATGACTGATAAAGAATATAAGGTTGGTGTAATTGCTGGTAACTTCGATGTTATACATCCAGGTTATGTAGATCTCTTCAAAGAGTGTTATGATGTATGTGAAGAATTTATAGTTCTTTTACACACAGATCCATCGATAGAAAGACCTAAAGAAAAATTAAAACCGATCCTATCGGTACAGGAAAGAATGAAGACTTTATTTTCATTTAGGTTTATCAATAATATATACACATATACATATGAAAATGAGTTGGTGGAACTCTTAAAAGAGATTTCACCAGATGTTAGGTTTCAGGGGGTGGATTATAAAGATAAATCGTTTACAGGTGATGAATTAGAAATACCGATTTATTGGATTAAGAGAGACCATGGTTGGAGTACAACTAAATTTAAAAAATTAATTCACGATGAATATCGTAAAAAAATGGAATTAGATGATTAAAGTAATTATTCATACTGCAGATATACACATTAGGAGAACTCAGTACCATCAGAATTATGAAAAACAATTTAGAAAATTTATAGATGATGCTAAGGAACGCATCAAAGATTATGCATATGATGAGGTAAGAGTTGTTATTGCGGGAGATCTCGTGCACGAAAAGATTAATATCTCTAATGAACAATTAGTAATTACATCAAATTTTCTAAATGACATAACCAAAGAATTAGGTAAGGTTGTAATCATACCTGGTAATCATGATTTTTTAGAAAATAACCATGAAAGGGTTGATAGTATAACACCATTAGTTGATATGTTACAAAATGATAATATCATTTATTACAAAGATAGTGGGGTGTATGAAGACGAGAATATAAATTGGGTCGTCTACTCACTATACCAACATAATCAAAAACCTGACTTCGAGAAAGATGAAAACAAATTTTATGTTGGGTTATTTCATAGTCCTATTGCGGGATTATCTACAGATACTGGTTATGAATTTGAGGACGGGTATTCTGTTTTGAATTTTAAAGATCTTGATTTATTATTATGTGGTGACATCCATAAAAGACAAGTCTTTGAATTACCCGAGGGAGGTAGAGCAATCATGGTCGGTTCATTAATACAACAAAATTTTGGTGAAACCATAAAATATCATGGGTATGGTATTTATGATGTAGAGAATGATGGGTATGAATTTTATGACATTGAAAATGAACAACCATTCATCCACATCTCAATAAACGACATCAAAGATTTAGAGGATGAGCAAGAAAAACTCCTTAACCTTAAGTAAAGAATTTTTAGATTTCTGTAAATTAAATGAAATTGATAAAGTCGACGACTTAGCTCAAGACATTTTCGAAAGAGGTTTTACAATAATTAAGTTTGGGGAAACACCTTCCATTGTAAAAGGAAAGGAAACCATCAAAGAGGTTGAAAAAGAAGTAATAAAGGAGGTTGAGGTAATCAAAGAAGTCGAAAAACCTGTCCAAGTAATTAAAGAGGTTGAGAAAATAGTTGAGGTTGAGGTTCCCGTAGAAGTGGTTGTAGAAAAAGAGGTTTATATAACAGACGATGAACAAGTTAAAGAACTTGGAGGTAAAATTGCCGAGTTGGAGAAGAAGTTAAAGAAAAAACCTAAACAAGTTATTAAAGAAGTAGAAAAAATAGTTACAGTCACCGATCAAGACGAGATTAAAAAACTTAAGGAAGAAAATAAAAAACTACAAGAAGATCTCGACAAAATCACAAGCACTTTTAGTAAGTTTAATAAGGCGAAATACATTAAAAATTCCAATCTAAATTCACTCTACGACGAGTAGTGTAGGGGTTGACTCTTAAAATTAATTTCCGTATCTTTTAGTATGACAGGATTATTAATTTTTTGGAGTTTTATGGCGTATGGTATGACAACCATACTCGTATATGGATCCATTTTTGAAAATCAAAGAGAGTGGATCGGTAGAAAATCTAAATTTTTTGGGGAGTTAATTAATTGTCCGCTATGTACATCAACATGGGTGGGTTTCTTCCTTTCTGCTGTGTTAGGAAGTATAAGTGCTGAGTTATTTGCGATAGGATATTTTGGGATATTCTTTGACGGTTTATTTACTGCTGGTATTGTTTGGGCCATAAACTCTATAGTTGAATTTTTCGAAGAGAGTAGGATAAAATGAATCTTGGATGTTTATACCCGCCAAATTTAATGATACACTTATAAGGAATGCTGTAATTGATTTCTTCAAACAAAGATTTAGAATCAACTTAAAGCATAACGATATCCATAATAGGATCGATTTGGTTGGTGTAAATGACCCATTATTGGGTGTGGAGGTTGAACACGGGAAATGGAATGGTAATTTTTGGGAAAACGATGTCTATTCTTTGATATCAGAACAAAAATACAGAACAGTTAACATACCGGCGAGAAAGGAAAAGTATTGGAAAGATGAATTTCTATACTATAAAAAACTTGTGAAAAATAAGAGTTCAACAAAAAACATATTTGTTAGGTCTAATGTAGATTTTACACAGTTTATACTAATTAGACCTCACGTTGTACGAGATAGTAAAAAATTAATTAGAAGTAGATTCAAACCGTCTAATACGAATGAAGTGGAAGATTGGTTATCCTTTAAAAAAGAAGATGTTGAGACATACGATCTCAAGAATGGTAGATATTACAAACAAAAAGTTTGATGAGTAGTTATAAGGATCCTTATATTAAATTAACGTGGCATGATACACCTGAGTCTTTCACTCCCGAAAGATTGAAAAGAGCCAAAGAGATCATTAAAGAAAGGTACAATACTCGGCACGTTAAGATAATCACCAAAGTAGTCACTAATAAAGATGATAAGGAATTAAAATCTTTAGATCTAAGTGAAAGTATATTAGACCCGTTGTATCAAAAAAAGTTGATGAAGGATTTCATCAAAAATCATAAACTTAAAGTTGATGAGGGGTTCATTGAAAGGTTAGATAATAAGATAAATAATATTTTATTTGAAAAAGAGGATACCCGTGTAAAGTACAATAGGTGGTACATTAAAAATGTAGAATTTTCTAATTTCCTTTCATTTGGTGAGAATAATAAAATTGATTTTGAGGATTTAGACGGCATCACAGTTGTAGAATCTAACCCAAAAAACTTTGGTGGTAAAACTACATCGACAGTAGATTTACTTATGTTTATCTTTTTTGCTTCAACAACAAAAACCACAACTTTAGGTGAGGTATTTAATCGTTTTACTGATGTAAATCGTGTATTTGCGAAAGCAACAATAACAATTGATGGTGATGATTATATTATAGAAAGATCTATTACAAAAAAACTA
>Ga0213858_10000204_pt1 | contig 28972 bp, 29 predicted proteins | sample PICome_FD_160122 | JGI IMG/M metagenome (GOLD analysis project Ga0213858, IMG submission 160122) | Coastal seawater microbial communities near Pivers Island, North Carolina, United States - PICO245 | ecosystem: Environmental > Aquatic > Marine > Coastal | place: USA: North Carolina | collected... | reverse complement strand
CGCCCGCAACATCCTCGCCAGAGCCCTGGCGGCACGCGGCGATGGCGCCGCCGCCCTCCGATGTTTGCAGGGGGCCACCGCAGAACCCGCCACGATGCTGGCGATCGGCACAGCCCTGCTCAATGGCAGTGCTGGCCAACGCGCCCAGGGGCAGGCGCTGCTGTTGCAGCTCACCCAACGGCCGGAAGCCACCGCCGGAGGCAAAGGGGAGACCCTGGCTCTCGAGGCGGCCGCACAGCTCAGCGCCCCCCTCAAGCCTGATCCGGCCCTGCTGGCCGCCATCCCCCAACCCGTCCGCGACCGCTCCGCTGATGTGGCGGCCGCTGAGGTGCGCCTGGGACAACGCCAGGATGCCGAGGCCGTGCTGCAACGCTGGCCCGCAGCCCCGGCCAGCTGGCAACTGCAATGGGACCTGGCCCGGGAGGCCCTACTCAAGGGGCAATGGCGAGCGGCGGCGCGCTGGCTCGGCGCCATTCCAGCCTCCAAACTGCCCGAGCCCCTGGCGGCACGCCAGCAGTTCTGGTTGGGACTGGCGAAAGCCAAACAAGACCAGCGCGCGGAGGCTGAGGCCATCTGGCAACGCCTGATCAAGGAGCACCCTCCCGGCTACTACACCTGGCGAGCCGCCAGCCGCCTCGAGGGCACCCCGCTGCCATCGCTGCTGCAACCCTCAGTCGAAGCCAGCACCGCTCCCCAGCCCGAATCGTCCAGCTGGGAACCCCTGAACAGTGGCGATGCGGAGGTTGACACCCTCTGGCGATTGGAATTGACCAAAGCCGCCTGGGAGACCTGGCGGAGCCGGCACCCTGAGGCCGAGGCCAGTGGCCGTGTCAGTGGCAGTGGTTCAGCGCCTTCCCCTGCTGAAGGCCTGGTGGAGGGCCAGCTGCGGCTGGCCCGTGGTGACAGCTGGAACGGCCTGGAGCGTCTCTGGCGTTCCAGCTTGCGGCTGGTGGATGACGACTGCTCGATGCGCGAGCGCCTGCATCGCAGCCAGCACCCAAGGCGGTATCAGGCCAATTTTGCTGAGGCCAGCGAGGCTGCCGGCATCCGCAGCGAGCTCCCCCTGGCGATCGCCAAACAGGAATCGCGCTTCTCACCTGCGGTGGCCTCACCGGTGGGCGCCGTGGGGCTGATGCAACTGATGCCGGCGACGGCGAATGCAGTGGCTGGCCGCACCCTCAACCGCGACGACCTTGAGCAACCCGAGCTGAATGCACGCCTCGGCAGCCGCTACCTGGCATGGCTGCTGCGGCAGTGGAACGGCAACCCCTGGCTGGCGATTGCCAGCTACAACGCCGGCCCCGGTGCCGCCGGATCGTGGCGATCGCCCGAACTGCAGACCGACCCCGAACTCTGGGTCGAACGCATCCCCTATCCGGAAACCCGGCTCTACACCAAAAAGGTGTTGGGCAATCTGTGGGCCTATCTCAACCCTCAGGGGCTTGTGTGCCCACCGCTCAAGTGAGCCTGCGCCCCAGGGCGGCGGCGTCAAAGGGATTGGGGAGGGCATGCCCCAGCCAGATCCCACCGAGCACGATCAACGCCAGCCAGCTGGCCGCCACCATGGGAGGTGGCACCACTTTGATGCGGGTGAGATCGAGCCGGGCCAGCAGCACAGCGGAGGAAAGGATCAACACATCCGAGAGAAGGCTGAGCTGCAGCACATACAACCCACCGGTGATCACCAGCAGCAAGGTCACCACGAGGCTGATCACCCGACTGGAGGCCATCAGCATCGAGATCTGGCGCAGCAGCAGATCGGGCATGGTGCAGATCACCACCACGAGCAGAGCCTGCACCACCTCCACGGTCCAGAAGATCTGGGGGTCGATGCCGCGGGATTGCATCAGCTCCTGCTGAAAGATCGTCCAGTGATGACCGAGCAGAACCGCCACCACAAACAGCACCAGCACGAGCGGGGCACGGAAGGGCAAGACGAGGAAACGCAGCAGAGCCATCGATGCGCGATGCCGGCAGAACCCTGAATGCCGTGCTCAAAGTAGCGGGGGTGCCGAGCGGGCGCTGGCGGCTCGGGCCTGCCAGAGTGACGCCGCGATCGCGATGGTCCGGCATGAGCGGCAGCGCTGCCCCCACCAGCCTCAGCTCCGTGCAGAAAGTGCTGCTGCTGGCCAGTGCCCTGGTGCTGGCGGCCCTGCTGTTTCTGCTGCGCGGAGGCCTGACGGCAGAAAGCCCGATGGACCAGCTGGCGCGCCGATCACCGCTGCCGGAAGAGGCCTTGGCGAATCATCGCCCCACCCTGATCGAGTTCTATGCCGACTGGTGCGAGGTGTGCCGGGAGATGGCGCCGGCGATGCTCGCGAATGAGCAGCGGTATCGCGACCAGCTCAATGTGGTGCTGGTGAACGTCGACAACCCCCGCTGGCAGGATCTGATCGATCGCTACGACGTGAACGGGATTCCCCAGCTCAACCTCTTTGATGCGGAGGGCCAGCCACGCGGCCGTTCGCTCGGTCGCCGTTCCCAGGCAGAACTGGAAGCCTTGAGTGAGGCCCTGATCCACAACAGCACGCTGCCACTGCTGGCCGGTGTCGGCGATACCACTCCACTGACGCCTGAGACTGTGGCCACACCGGCGCCCTCCGGCGTTGGTCCGCGCAGCCACGGCTGAACGCCATCACGCCAAGAACACTCATGGATTCCCGCTTCCGCGTCGATCTGATTGCTGCCACCCCCAACCCGCAGCAATGCGTGTATGCCGGCATGCATCAGGACTACAGCGAGGGCTTCGTAGCCGCTGATCGCGACAACTGGCCGGATGAAACCCGGGCCGGAGAAATCTGCGTGAAACGGCTCCTGGCGGGTGAAAGGGGCCATTACGGCCCGCTCGAACATGCCCAGATCGTGCTCAATGTGGGCTGGTTTCCCCATTCGGTGATGCAGCAGGCCCGGACCCATCGGGTTGGCGTGAGCTTCGATGTGCAGTCGATGCGTTACACCGGTGATCGCATTTGCAAAGCCGCCAACGGCGAACTGCCGCTGGAGGAGGTGTTTTACCTCAGGCCGGTGGGGGATTACAGCGACCGCCAGGGCAAAAAGTATCACTACAGTGCAGAACTGCGCCAACAGGATCTGGAGCTCTGCCAACAGGCCGCTGCCCGCTACCGGGATCTACTCCAGGCAGGCTTCGCCGAGGAACACGCCCGGGGCATTCTGCCCTTTGATTACCGCCAGCACTTTGTGGTGAGCTTCAGCTTGCGCGCCTTTCTGCACTTCATGGATCTACGCGCCAAGCTCGACGCCCAACAGGAAATCCGCGAACTATGCGATCTGCTCTGGCCGCATCTCCAGCAATGGGCACCGGCATTTGCCAATTGGTATGAAAAGAGCCGCTTGCACAAAGCCAAGCTGGCGCCGTAGATCAAACCTTCGCCAGCGTCACCCGTTCCGGTTGATGCTGGTATTTGCCCTGGCGGTCGCTGTAGGTGGTGCCGCAGGGATCACCCTCAAAAAAGAGCAGCTGGCAGATGCCTTCGTTGGCATAAATGCGGCAATCAGCGCCGGAGCTGTTGCTGAACTCCAGTGTGAGATGCCCTTCCCAGCTCGCTTCCGCTGGCGTGGTGTTCACGATGATGCCTAGGCGGGCATAGGTGCTCTTGCCAAGGCAGATCACCGTGATGTTGGCTGGCACCTTCATCTTTTCCAGGGCCACACCCAAGCCATAGGAGTGGGCCGGAAGGATAAAGTAATCGCCATCCTCATCGTGATGCAGCTCCGTGGGCTCCAGGTTGGCCGGATTGAACCGCTTCGGGTTCATCACCGTGCCCGGCACATGCTTGAAGATCAGGAATTCCCGTGGCGACAGGCGGAGGTCGTAGCCATACGACGAACATCCGTAACTGAGCACCGGGCGCTGCTTCTGATCCGGCTCCAGATAACGAACCAGACCCACCTGGAAGGGCTCCAGCATGCCGGCCTGCGCCTGTTCGGTGATCCAGCGATCGTTCTTGAGCATCAGAAGCCTCGGCGAAGTTCCGTGACCTGATCGGCCAGCCCCATCAGAAACTCGGGGATCGCCGGCCCGGTGACAATGACATCCACCGAGCCCGGACGGCGCTGCAGCGCGGCCTTTACCTCCTCCTCCTTCAGATAGCCCAGGGCAATCGCCAGACCCAGCTCATCGAGCACGAGCTGATCCAATTCGGCCGCCAGCAGGCTGTCGCGACACACCTGCCAGAGCGCTTCCACCGCGTTCTTCACCGCAGGCTGCTGGCTCTCAGCCGGCTCACCCAGACAACCAGGCACGGCTGGACGCAACCAATCCAGCCGTCCACAGAGACTGAGGCGACGCTCCGGACCCTGGTCGACGCCCCCCTTGAGAAACTGCACCACCATCACCCGGCTGCCAAGACCGGCGGCGCGCAGCGCCTGGCTGAACACCGTGGAAAAGCTGCCGCGATAAGGGGCCGTGTGCACCTGCAGCTGACCCTCCGGTGCCACCAGATGCAGGGGTGGCCGCGGCGGCACAGGTGGCAAGGGCCGCAGGCCAGCACGCTCCAGGGCCCGGCGCTCGACGCTGCTCGGGTCCAGGGGGCGATGACTGGAACTCAGGCTGGCGGTCATGGCGTTCACACGGCCGCACCCGGCCTTCAGAATTCGAATCTAGCGCCGGAAGCGCGGCACACAAGCCGACTGACACCATCCATGGTGTGTGCCCTGGTGATGGTGTGCGCCCCCTGGCAACGGTTGAGCTGTCAGGCTCAGGTGCATACCGCCGTGCCTCGATGTCCAACCAGGTCTCCACAAGGGGCGATGGCCGCTCGCCCAGCGACCTGAGGCCTGTCGCGATCGAATGGGATCCGATGGGCTTTGCCCTCAGCTCCGTGCTGATGCGCAGCGGGCGCACGGCCGTGCTCTGCAGCATTAGCCATGAAGCCGCCGTCCCCCGCTGGCGCATGGGCAGTGGCAAAGGCTGGCTCAGTGCCGAATACCGCCTGCTACCCGGGTCAACGCCCGAGCGGCAGAAGCGAGAACTGCTGAAACTCTCCGGCCGCACCCAGGAGATCCAGCGGCTGATCGGCCGCAGCCTCAGGGCTTGCCTCGACATGGAGGCCCTGGGGGAGAACACCCTGCTGGTCGACTGCGATGTGATCCAGGCCGATGCCGGCACCCGCACAGCCGCGATCACCGGCGCCTGGGTGGCGCTGCAACGGGCCTGCGAGCGCCTGGTGGAGCGAGGCAGCCTCAGTCACAACCCCGTGCGCGACCAGGTGGCCGCCGTCTCGGTTGGGCTGATCGGTGGAGAGGCGCTGCTCGACCTCAACTACAGCGAAGACAGTCAGGCCGATGTGGATCTGAATGTGGTGATGGATGGCAGCGGCCTCCTACTGGAACTGCAGGGCACCGCCGAAGGTGCCCCCTTCAGCCGCAGGGCACTGACGCGCCTGCTCGACCTGGCCGAACCCGGCCTGACGGCCCTGATGGCGGCGCAGCAGCGGGCCCTGGCACCGGAGTCGCGCCCCTGAGCAACGCCGGATTTCGTGTGGGTTGCTACAAGGTGGAGCCAGGGCCATCCGTAGCGTCCAGCCACCTGCAGTGCCGCCATGGTCGGAGCCACCCGCGGCTTCAGCCGTTACTCACCCCAGCCCGCTCCAGCCACCAGTGGCGGCGGCACCACCCTGACGAACACGGCCACGGCCCATACTCCCACCCTCCTGGAGGTGATCCGCGATCTGGAGGGTGCCAGCACCGAACTGGTGGAACGGGGCAAAACCATCTTTTTCCCCGGTGATCCCGCCGAGCGGGTGTATCTAATCCGGCGTGGCGCCGTCAGGCTGTCCCGGGTTTACGAATCCGGGGAGGAGATCACCGTGGCGCTGCTACGGGAAAACAGTCTCTTTGGGGTTTTGTCACTACTCACCGGCCATCGCTCCGATCGCTTCTATCACGCCGTGGCCTTCACCCGCGTCGAGATGGTCACGGCGCCCGCAGCTTCCGTGCGCCAGGCGATCGAAGCCGACACCGGCGTGGGCCTGTTGCTGCTGCAAGGACTCTCAAGCCGCATCCTGCAGACCGAAACGATGATCGAAACGCTCACTCACCGCGACATGTCGTCGCGACTGGTGAGTTTTCTGCTCGTGCTCTGCCGCGATTTCGGCATCCCCGGCACCCAGGGCATCACCATCGACCTGCGGCTCTCCCATCAATCGATCGCCGAAGCGATCGGATCCACCCGCGTCACCATCACCCGACTGCTCGGGGATCTGCGCAATGCGAGGCTTGTGGAAATCGATCGCAAGAAGATCACCGTGCTCGATCCAATCGCCCTCGCCAAACGTTTCAGCTGAGCCTTCCGCGGGGGACAATGACTTCCGGTCGGCCCGTCGTCCCCCTTCACCGCCCTTGGATTCGTGACCGGCTGGCTGTTGATCCTGATGCTGCTCGTGCTCGGTGGCGTGCTCGCCACCCTGGGCGATCGGCTCGGCTCCAAAGTTGGCAAGGCCCGGCTGAGCCTGATGGGGTTGCGGCCGCGCCGCACCGCCGTGCTGATCACCGTGCTCACGGGAAGCCTGATTTCAGCGCTGTCGCTCGGACTGCTGCTGCTGGTGAGTCGGCAGCTGCGGGTGGGGCTGTTTGAACTGAACGCCCTGCAGACCAAGCTCAACGAAAGCCGCAATGCCCTGAAAGCGAGTCGGCAGGCCCAGAAGAAAGCGAGCCGTGAACTGATTCAGGCCCAGGCCGAACGCAAGCGTGCCAGCAAGGATCTTGCCGATGCCAAAGCCAAGGCCGAAACCCTCCGCCAGGCGCTGGTGCCTCTGCAGCAACAACGCCAGGAACTGGAAGCGGAACGAGCTCGACTCAGCCGCGACGTAAAAGCGCGCGATGCCGAGATCCGACGCACGGAAGCCGAGCTGGCCAAGGTGCGCGATCGCATTCGCAGCGGCGAGGCGGAACTGCGCCAACTGGAGAAGAATGTGTTGGCCCTGCGGCGGGGCAGCGTGGTGCTCAGCAGCGGCGAACCCCTGGCCACGGTCACCCTGCGGCTCGACAATCCCGGGCAAGCCAAACAAGTGATCGACCAGATGCTTCGTGAGGCCAACCTTCAGGCCTACCAGCGCGTATTGCCGGGAGAGAAGGCCGATCGGCAGATTCTGCTGGTGCCACGCAACGACATCGAACGGCTCGAACAGGTCATTCGCCAACCTGGCACCTGGGTGGTGAACATCCGCTCCGCCGCCAATGTGCTGCTCGGCGAAACAGTGGTCTATGCCATTCCTGAAGTGCGTCCGAACACCCAGGTGGTGAACACGGGCGATGTGCTGGCGCGCACCACGATCGAACGCAACGAGACCGACAACGAAGCGGTGCGCAACCGCTTGAATTTGCTCCTGGCCTCCGCCCTTGCCGAAGCCCAACGGCGGGGCTCCCTCAGTCAGGGACTGCAGTTCGACGCCAACCGCCTCAACAGCCTCGGGCAGCTGCTGCTGGAGCGAGCTCCCTCCAGCATCGAGCTGGAGGTGGTCACCCTGCGCAGCAGTGACACCGCCGATCCAGTGGCTGTGGAACTGCGGGCCGTGGGCGACATCCCCGCCAACACGCCAGGTGGCGCCCCCACGCCCTGATGGCACGCCTGCTCGCGATCGACCCGGGACGCCGCAAATGTGGCCTGGTGCTCTGCGAGCTCAATCGCCGCCGTGTGATCAACGGCCTGGTGCTGCCGGTGGACAGTGTTCTCCACCAGATCCAGCGCTGGAGCGACGAAGAACCGATCAGCTCCGTGCTGCTGGGCAATGGCACCGGCAGTGCCGACTGGGAACAACGCCTGTGCCCACTGCTCCCTGTGGAGCTGGTGGAGGAACGGGGCACCACCCTGCGAGCGCGCGCACGCTACTGGACGCTACGACCACCGCGGGGATGGCGCCGGCTGCTCCCCGAAGGCCTGCGCCTGCCGCCGCTCGATCTCGATGCCTTCGCGGCCCTGGTGATGCTCGAAGATCACCTCGGCGTCACACTCGACTGGCCCGATCCGCTCAGAAACGGGCACGCACCGTGAAGGTGTAGTCGCCTCCCGGTTCCAGGTGGTAATCGGCCTTCACGAGAAAGCGGAGCAGGGCATCCTCAATCAAGGCCCGCCCCAGCGAAGGCTCCACATGCAGTTCACCGCGATCAAACAACCAGGAGAATTCCCAGGCAAAGCCACCGGCCTGCACCTCGCCCTCCAGGCGCTGCTGCTGAAAACTCTGACGCAGGACCCGGAGATGAGCCGTGGTGACCGGTAACGCACTCATGTGCCGCTCTCCTCGTCTGCCAGCTGCAGACCATTGAGATGGTTGCCGGCGCGCTCCAATCCCTGGCGCTGGATCTGATCCACACCCTGCACCACCGCTTCGATCACCTGATCCAGCAACGGCTGCTCCGCTTGGCTGAAGCGACCGAGAACATGGGACACGGTGCGGGCACGACGCTCCTCCGCCGTGCGTCCAGGGGCACCGATGCCAATCCGGAGTCGGGCAAAGGCCTCGGTGCCCAGATGCTGAATGGTGCTGCGCAGACCGTTGTGGCCACCAGCGCCGCCCTTGGCGCGGAGGCGCAGACGTCCCAGGGGCAGGTCCATGTCATCCACCACCACCAGCACCTGATTGACATCGAACTGAAACCAATCCAGGGCGGCACGAATCGAGCGACCGCTCTCATTCATGAAGGTCTGCGGCATGAGCAGCCGCAACCGGTCTGGCCCAAAACCGATCTCCGCCACCTGCCCCTGCAGCTTGGCCATCGATCGAAAGGCGCTGGCGTTGCGGCGGGCCAGAGCTTCCAACGCCATGAATCCCACGTTGTGGCGGGTGCCGTGGTAGCGATCACCTGGATTGCCGAGCCCAACGAGGAGCCGCAGCTGTCCGGCCTGCATCAGGACGCAGGATCGCCTGGCTTCGCCCGGTCACCAGCGGCTGCATCGCGAGGCAAAGCTTCCGCAACGGGCGGCAATGGAGCTTGCTCGATCGGCTCGGGTTCCGCCATCGCCTTGTTGATCTCCCGCTCAAATTCCTTGGAGGCAGACTGGAAACCCTTCAGGGTTTTGCCCAAGGTCCGCCCCAGCTCCGGCAGGCGCTTGGGCCCAAACACCAGTAGGGCCACCGCACCGATCACGGCCATCTCAGGGAGGCCGATGCCGAAGACATTCATCGCCTTACCTCAACCGAAACCGTTCCAGTTGACGTTGATGCCCTCGAGGATCAACGACTTGTTGTAGAGCTGCAGGATCACCAGGAGAAACACCAAAAACAGGGCCATGAAGACGCCCATCACAGGTGTGGTTCCCCAGCCGGGCACCACCTTGCCGTACTCGGAATTGAGGGGACGGAGGAGATCTCCCAGACGAGTGCGTTGCGCCATGACGGGCTTGGGTCTCGGGTGAGGTTCAGTCTGGATACTGTAGGGGCCATGGCCCAGAACGGGTCGAACCTGTCGAGAGATGTGATGGAAACCTCTTCCCCAGCGCTCACGGTGGCGATCGCTGTGCTCGCCGTTTTGCTCGGGCTCACCGGTTTCGGCGTCTACACCGCCTTCGGCCCGCCCTCCAAACGATTGGATGACCCGTTCGACGATCACGACGACTGAGACACAGGCCACAGTTCCAGGTCGGCCAGTTCACCGGGCCGAAGCACCAGCTCCCGGTTGAGGCCCTCCGCTCCTGCGCGACGCATCTGCCAGGCCGCCGCGGCCACCAGGCTCCAGCGCACACGCTTCGCACCCGGATTCAACACCTGCAGCAGCACAGCGCCAGAGGCCTGAGCGCGGCTGACCCGGATCGGCACCAGCGCACCAGGAAGAGCTGGCAGCAGTGAACGCACAGCCGGCATCGACCCCACCGGCCCCCACCAGCCGGACTCCCGGAAGGCGACAGCGGCCTGGGGCACCGCGTCCTCCGCCCAGCCGGATGGCAGCGGCATCAGGGCCACCCGCAGGCGATGGTGCCCCCGATCGGCAGAGGGATCAGGCCAGGTGGGTCCGCGCAGCAACGAGACGCCGAGCCGATGCGGCTGCACATCCACACCCTGCGGACCATCCAGCAGCACCGCAAGACCGCCCGCCGGCGCAGCCGCCTGACTCGCGAACCAGGAGATCACCGGCACCTCCCAGCGCGCCTGCTCTCTGGAGGTGAGGGCCTGGGCCGGCCGCTCATGCACTCCGCCGCTGGTGTCGGCGCACCAGCGCACAGCTGGCGTCTTCAACGGCACCTCCAGCCGCAGAAGTTCATGGGTCTGACGCCAGTCAATGCTGCAGATGAGCTCCAACCAGGGATGGTCGGCACGCAGCTGAAGATCCACCCTGATCAGGCTGGCGCCAGCCCGGCAGCGCCAGACCAGCCGCGCCAGCAGCGGGCCGGCTTCCACCAGTTCAGGCGGCGCCTCCGGCGCACCGATGGGGAGGGGCTTGTCGCGGTAGTCCGCAGCCAGATCCCAGGCATCCCAGAACTCGCCATGGTCAACGAACCGTTGCAACCCCAGGGGAGCCGCCAACTGGGCGACGCCTTCCCGATCCCACAACTGCTGCAGACCTGACACATCGATGAATGCCGACACCCAGCCATTGCTGAGATTCCATCCCCCACCGGGCTGCCGCTCCGCACGAACGGGGCAACGCACCGGCGCGGCTATGCCCTGGGAGCCACGCGTGAGGGGCACGGCCGCGACACCCTGCTGGGGAGGCAACTGCACCCAGGTGCCCCCGCCGGGGGCCTCCTGAACGGGCAAGGCCTGTCCAACGCTGGACCAGCGACCGCGGGGGAGGCGCACAAGCGGACTCCATCGGGCCAGGGGCTGGAGTCCCACCCAGGCCCAACTGTGATCCGCCTCAGGGCTACCCAGCAGCTGCTGCAGCTGCCCATTCCGAAGTCGCGCCGCCTGGCGACGGGAGCGGCGCCAGATCGGCTCAGCCTGCTCAAACACCTCCGGGATCGAGGTGCCAGGGAGGATGTCGTGAAATTGCTGAAACAGCAATGGCCGCCAGTCGGTCGCTTCGATCTCGGCGCCTTGAACAGCGCCTTGAACGGTGCCCTGCCGAGCCGATGCCAGCAGGGCCGCCGTCAGATCCGCCTCCCGCAGCAGCCGCTCCAGGCTGCGGTTGTGCCGCTTCTGATCCGGGCGACTGGTGGCACAACCGCGATGCAACTCCAAATACAGCTCGTCGCGCCACACCGGCAGATGGTCGGCATGCGCCTCCAGGGCCTGGAGATACCCGCGCACGCTGCCCGGCTGCCGCGCCGACACCTGGGGGTGATCCCGCCAAAGCTGAAGATGCTCGAGCATTTCTGCGGTGGGGCCACCGCCGTGATCACCAACGCCCGGAATCCAGAGCGCCCGTTCGATGGCGGTGGCCTGGGCAAAGGCGCGCTGTTCGGCCTGGATCGCCTGGGGATCGGCATCGGTGCCGATCGGCGGAAGCATCAACGCCAGAAGCTCGCCGCCACCACGACTACGCCAGCGAAACAGGCGGTGAGGGAACGACTGGGAGCCATTCCAGGCCAATTTATGGGTGCAGAACCAACGCACCCCCTCCGCCGCCGCCACCGCTGGCAGACCAGCGCCGAAACCAAAACTGTCGGGCAGCCAGGCCAGATCGTGGCGCCACTCCGGAAACGTGCTTCGGCTGTAGGCCTGGCCGAGGGCGAATTGCTGTCGCAAGGACGCCGTGCTCACCAAAATGCAATCGTTTTCCACCCAGGGGCCGTTGATCGGCTCCCAGCGACCGGCCTGACTCGCGACCCGGATCCTGGTGAAAAGGGCCGGGCGGAACCGTTCCATCCACGCATACAGAGCCGGCGTGGAGTGGGCGAAATGGAGCTCCGGAAAGCGGTCCATCAGATCCAGTGCGGAGCGGAAGGTCCGCTCCGCCGCTTCCCAGGTGTCGGCCACCGGCCAGAGCCAGGCGAGATCGAGATGGGCATGCCCCACCCAATGCACCGCACCCGTTGCCGGCGCCAGGGTCTGTAGGGTCGTTTCAACCGCCCTGCCGGCCTCGGCCGTCAAGGGATCCAGCGCCAACACGGCATCGGGCAACACTGCCTGCGAGAGAGCCAGAGCCTCAGGAAGCAACAGCTGGGCAGGATCCCGGCCGGCCTCGCGCGGTTCCCGCACGATCGCGCTGCTGATCAGAGCGCCGTCGTCATGACAGGGGCTCCGCAGCTCCAGTTCAAAACGGAGTGGAGCGCCGTCGTGCCAGCGCTCGGGCAGGGGCCAGCGACAACGTGTGTCGAACAGATCGCCCTCGTGCACAAGCTGACCATCCACCCAGAGGCGCACGGCATCCGCCCACCAGCTCAGCACCAGACGGGCCTGAGCGGGCTGGCCACGCCAGGCCTCGGGACAGGTGACCTCCTGCTGCAGCCGACACCAACGCCCCCCCCGAGGCCAGGCCAGCAATCCCCGCGCATGCCAGTCCGGCCGATGCTCCCTGCACCAGGGATCAGCCAGGGCCGGCCCTGAATCAGGCCGATCAGGCCGGATCCAACGATCGAGCAGCTCCAGGCGAGACCGACGTCGAAACGTTTCAATCCACCCCAATCGCCGCGCCTGGAAAGGGGTCTGCATCGTGATTTCCAATCCTTGCCCCATAGGATGATGGCGCTGTCCCAGACGCCGGTCGGTCTCCATGCTCGCCCTCAAGATCTCCGTTTACTCGGTCGTCTTCTTTTTCCTCGGGATCTTCGTGTTCGGCTTCCTGGCAAGCGATCCCAGCCGCACCCCCAGCCGCAAGGACCTGGAAGACTGACCCTCCCTTCACATGAGGGCTGGATGAACGTGGCAGGATCACCGGCCACAGCTGCTCACCCGCTTGTCGGCCGCCACCGCCACTTCAAAACCGATCGAATGGTTGATGTGGCGTGGCTGTGCCCTTGCACTCCTCAGCACCCTCGCAACAGCAGCCTCGCTACCGGGTCGATCCCAGACCCTGAACGAAGCCTTAACGTCCGTTGAGCCTCTGGCAAGTCAGACCACCACAACGGCTCCAGACGCAGAGAGCCAGCAGTTCAGCGACCAATCTGGCCTGAATGAAGCCGGAGCGGAAGACGTCACCACAACGCCCATCACCCCCCCGCTCGAAATCCGCTTGAAAGCGGATCGGCAGCGTTTCGATGCCCGGCGCAACCTCTTCATCGCCGAAGGCAATGTGCGCGCTGTGCTCAATGGTGGCGTCCTTCAGGCCGACCGCATCGAGTTCGACAGCACCTTCAGCACCCTCTATGCCCGGGGGAGCGTGCGTTTCCGCCGGGGATCACAGTATTTCCAGGCCAGTACCCTTCATTTCAGCCTGATTCAGAACGAAGGCGAACTCAGCGACGTTTACGGCGTTCTCGATCTCGACAGTGCGGCGCTGGATTTCAACCCCACCAGCGGCAGTGCGTCATCCGGGCCAACCACTCCAAGCACCCCCACTCTGCTGCCGGTCGTCGAATCCAGCAGCCTCGGTTTCCCGACAGCATTGGAGCTGGAGCTGGAAACGAACACCCCGGAACGGCTCAATCCCCAGGATGATGGCGGCACGTTCTGGGATCAGGAACTGCCACCGGCACTAGAGTGGCTGGTGCCCGATACCGCCGCTCCCCAGAAGCCTGAGCTGGGGATGGCCTGTCCCCCGGTGCTGCCGCCGATTCCCGCCTGGCACCCTCACCCCTGGGCCGTGACCGCCTGGGGTGGTCAGATGATCGATTCCAACTTCGGCGATACGTTTCTGTTCAACGGCCGCCAGCGTCCTGAGTATCTGCTCGGCGTCAGCCTGCAGAAACGGATCTGGCGGGCCGGCCCCCTCTCTCTGGAACTGGAAGCAGACCTCTTTGGCCATCACGCCGATGCGCAGGCGGGCGGGCGCTACAACCAAATGATCCCCAATGCCGACACAGGCTCACAGACGTTTGCCGAGGGAGTCCTCGGGCTAGGCGCCCGCCTGTGGATTCAACCCTGGCTGAGCTTTGGCTTTGTGGAAGGAATCAGCTACAACTCAGCTGTCAGCAACTATGAGCGCACCTACAGGGAGAACTACGCCCAACTGCTGAATTACCTGGCGTTTGAACTGGAAGCGGCCGTTTCGGATGACTTTTCAGTGGTGGGACGAATCCACCACCGCTCCGGCGCCTACGGCACCTACAGCGGCGTGCGTGAGGGCAGCAATGCCTACCTGATCGGTCTGCGTTACCGCTGGGGACAGGATCCAGCAGCTCCGGAGCCAACCGAGGTGCCGCCACCGCTCGGCTGCCCGGATCCAGACCGGGCCAGCCGTGTGGAACCGCAGAGCCTCAGCGAACATCTGAACGCCATCACCCTCGGCACTCCCGATGGCAGCCGCTCCGCACACAAACCTCCATCAGGCCCATCCACCAACACTCCAACCACACCTCTGGCACAGACGCAGGCCTCAACCCTGTCCCTCTCTGAACAGGAAGCCCTGCGCGCCAAGGCGATTGCAGCAATTGATCAACGCATCACCAGCCTGCAGTTCCAGCAATCCCTCAGCGTGGATCGCCGCTTCGGCGTGCCGAGCACCGTGCAGAACAGCGCTGTTGAGGCACAGAACGTGTTTGGCGCCGTGCAACCCTCCCAGCTCAACCAGTTGGGACGGACGCAGTTAATCACGGGAGAAATCAGCCGCTGGCGCATCCAGGCGGCACGCGTGCAGATCACCCCCGACGGTTGGCGTGCGGATCGCATGGGCTTCACCAATGACCCCTTCACACCGGCCCAGACCCGGATCGATGCCGACAACGTGGTGGCCACCGAGCAAGCCAATGGCGACATCCTGATCAAGAGTGGGCGCAACCGCCTGATCGTGGAAGAGCGACTACCGATCCCCGTGAGTCGCACCCAACGCATTCAGAAGCAGGAGGAAGTGGAGAACCGTTGGGTGTTCGGCATTGATAACGAAGACCGCAACGGCTTCTTCATCGGCCGCAATCTCAAGCCGATCGAGTTCAATCGCGACACAATCCTCACGCTCCAACCCCAAGTCCTGCTGCAACGGGCGATTGACGGGGAAACCGATAGCTATGTGGCTCCAGGCTCCTCGGTCGACAGCGGCACGGTCACCCAATCCACCACCATGGGTGATCTTTTCGGTCTGGAGGCCGAACTGAAGAGTCAATGGCTGGGTTGGGATGCCACGATCAACGCCGACATCAGCACCTTCAATCTTCAGAACATTGCCAACGGCAGTCGTTACTGGGCCGACTTCACGAACCGCTTCCGCCTTCCCTGGGTCGGGGCGATCACCGCACGACTGTTCGGTGCTTACCGCTATCGCTCCTGGAACGGCTCGCTCGGAGAAACCGATGTGTATTCCGCCTATGGCGCCTTCGCCGAACAGAAAGGCAATTTCAACATCGGTAAATTAGGGAACTCTTATCTCTGGCGGATCGGTGTCGGCAACTATCAGGCCGAGAGCTTCACAAGCACCAATCTCACCGACCTGTGGCGAGCCAATGTCTTCGGCTCCATCAACAGCAGCTATCCGCTCTGGCGCGGCCAGCCGGCCCCATTCACACCAGAGCGGGCCTATCGCTACTCACCCGTGGCGATCGTGCCGGGCCTCACTCTGAACACCAACCTCAACACCCAACTCGCTGCCTATGGGGATGGTCGGCGACAGAACACCGTCAGCTTCTCGGGTGGCCCCACGCTGACCCTGGGCACCTTCAGCAAGCCGTTCCTCGACTACACCCAGCTCTCGGTCACCGGTGGCGGGACGCTCAAACATGGTGCCAGCCCCTTCGATTTCGACCAGACAGTCGATCTCGGCACCCTGGGTGTCGGCCTCACCCAGCAGATCGCCGGGCCGCTGCTGATCAGCGCCGGCGTGGCGCTCAACGTGGATCCGGCCTCCGAGTTCTACGGCGATGTGATCAATTCCAACATTGAGGTGCGCTGGCAGCGCCGCAGTTACGACTTCGGCTTCTACTACAACCCTTACGAAGGCATCGGCGGCTTCCGCTTCCGTCTCAACGACTTCAACTTCACTGGCACCGGCGTGCCGTTCATTCCTTACACCCCTCGCAATCTGCCGAACGAACTGGAAAACCGGCCGTTCTGACCACGCCTCTGGCGGATCACTCCTCCGGGCCGCCGCCGTAGATCAGATGGCTGCCGGTGAGATCGGAACCGGCAAACTGCATTCCCTCGGTGCGCACCCCCGGGGCATAGGCGTTGATCACCACCGCCTCCCGTAGATCGGCACGGCGAAGATCCGTTCCCGCCAACTCGGCATTGGTGAGCGTTGCACCCTGCAAGCCAGCCCCATCGAGGCGGGCGCCACTGAGGTCAGCCCCCTCGAGATTGGCTTCATCCAGGCGGGCACCGCGCAGATCGGCGTCCCGCAGATCGGCACCGATCAGATGGGCGCCGACCAGATCCACACCGCGCAGGTCACAGCCTGCGCAAGCCCCCGTGCTCAGCAACTGCTGGCGAGGGTCCTGAAACGGCTCCACCCGGAGCGGCACCATCTCGGCCGCCGGCAGTGGGGAGGCCATGGCCAGGAGCAGGGCAAGGCAACCGGTCAGCGGCGTGAGTCGAGCGGGGAAGCGATCCATGGCCTAGGAGCCTCTCTCTCCTTCATAGACACTCCAGCAAGTGTCCGCAGCCCTAAAACCCGTTCAGGTAAGGAAGCGTCGCCATGGTGGCCCTGAGCTCTGCATCGCGGGCCACCAGCTGGGATGTCGCATCCCAGCGGCCAGTGAGCAGCATCTCCCGGGCCCCGGGATCCAGGCTGATCGACCAGCTGCCGGATTGGGGCTCACGGCAGGTGTTGCCCTCCAGATCGAGCGTCCAGCGGCGGCCGGGGTCAGCCTCCACAGCAGCCTGAAGCGCCAGCACCTGCTCCGGCGTGGCTGTGGCACAGGGAATCCCCAGTGCCAGGCAATTGCCATGGAAGATCTCAGCGAAACTGATGCCAACCAGGGCACGGATCCCCCAACGCATCAACGCCTGGGGAGCGTGCTCACGACTGGAACCGCAACCGAAGTTGCCATTCACCACAAGGATCGACGCACCGGCATGGGCGGACTGATCGAAGGGGTGAGAACCACCCAGCTCGCTGCGATCGTCGGCGAACACCTGATCCCCGAGCGCTTCAAAGCTGACGCACTTGAGAAAACGAGCGGGGATGATCCGATCGGTATCGATGTCATCACCCCGCAATGTGAAGGCAGAACCGCTGATCTGGCGGATTTCACCCTGGGGGAAGCTGCCGGGGGAGGTCATGAACGGCTTGAAGAGGAGATGGCAGGAAACAACAACAGCGTGATGGCAGGGTGCCTCAAGCCGGTGCCGGCAGAGCCGCGAGATGGCGCACATCCGTCACCTGACCGGTGACCGCGGCGGCCGCCACCATGGCTGGGCTCATCAGCAGCGTGCGACCACTGGCCGACCCTTGCCGGCCCTTGAAGTTGCGGTTGCTGGAGCTGGCACTGATCTGCCTGCCCTCGAGGCGATCCGGATTCATGGCCAGACACATCGAACAGCCGGGCTCACGCCATTCGAAACCCGCTTTTCGGAACACCGCATCAAGGCCCTCGGCTTCAGCGGCCCGGGCCACCTGCTCGGAACCGGGCACCACGAACGCCCGGATTCCGGGGAAGACCTGGCGCCCCCGCGCCACCGCCGCCGCCGCCTGCAGATCACTCAAGCGGCCGTTGGTGCAGCTGCCGATGAAACACACATCCACCGGCACCCCGGAGATCGGCTGCCCGGGGGTGAGATCCATGTAGCGATAGGCCTCCTCGGCAATCGGGCGCTCAGAAGGTTCGAGCTGCTCTGGGATCGGCACCGACTCATCGACGGCGATGCCCTGCCCAGGCGTGATCCCCCAGGTCACGGTTGGGGCAATCGCTGCAGCATCAAAACGTACCTCGTCATCGAAGCTGGCATCAGGATCGGACACCAGCGACCGCCACCAGGCCACAGCCCTGTCCCAGGCCTCGCCACTGGGCGCACCAGGGCGTCCTGCGAGGTAGTCGATGGTCACCTGGTCGGGATTGACGTAACCGCAGCGAGCACCACCTTCGATCGCCATGTTGCAGAGGGTCATGCGCTCCTCCATCGAGAGGGATTCAATCGCCGGTCCGGCGAATTCATAGGCATGGCCCACACCCGCCTTGACCCCCAGGGTGCGGATCACGTGCAGGATCAGGTCTTTGGCGAAGACCCCCGATCCGAGCTGATTGTCGACCCAGATCCTGCGCACCTTGAGCTTGTTCATTGCCAGGCTCTGGCTGGCCAGCACATCGCGCACCTGGCTGGTGCCGATTCCGAAGGCGATCGCACCGAAGGCGCCGTGGGTGGAGGTGTGGGAATCACCGCAGGCCACCGTCATCCCCGGTTGGGTGAGACCGAGCTCCGGCGCGATCACATGCACGATCCCCTGACGGCCGCTGCCCAGGCCATGCAGGGTGATGCCATGGCGGGAGCAGTTGCGCTCCAGCGTGCTGAGCATCTCCTCTGCCAAGGGATCGGCGAACGGCCGGGCCTGGCTGGTGGTGGGCACGATGTGATCGACGGTGGCCACCGTGCGCTCCGGGCAGCGCACGCTGAGGCCCTTGTCTTCAAGGGCGGCGAAAGCCTGCGGGCTGGTGACCTCATGAATAAGGTGAAGGCCAATGAAGAGCTGTGTCGATCCCCCAGGCAGCTCGGCCACACGATGAAGATCCCAGACCTTGTCGTAAAGCGTGCCGCTGCTCATACCGGCCAGTTGAGAAGCGTCTCACCCTAGGCGGTGACGTTGGTGCGATCGATCGGATCAAGCCAGCGCGTGAGGGCGGAGAGGGGAAGCATGAGCAGCATCGGCACCATGCACACACCCCACTGGTTCAGGTTGAGAGGCACCGTGCCGAAGAAAGCGTTCAGCCAATGGCTTTGGCTGTAGAGCACCTGCAGACAGAGCGCCAGGGCCAGGCCGATCAGCAACACCGAAGCCTGGCGCAGGCGCCGCCGCCAGGCGGGGCCACCCGGCCAGGGGCCTTGGCTGATGCGACTGATGCCGATCAGATACACCACCTGAGACAACACCAGGCCCTGCACCGCCATCGTGCGGGCCAAGGCCAGATCGTCACTGCGCTCGATCACCAGTGAAAACAGACCGAACAGCAACAGCCAGTTGAAGATCGACACCAGGAGTACCCGCAGCAGCAACGGCCTGGTCAGCAAGGGCTGATGCACGGGGCGAGGAGGACGGGCCATCAGCCCCGGAGCGGGGGGCTCAAAGGCAAGCGGCACCGACATGGTGAGCGAACTGACCATATTGAGCCAGAGCACCTGAAGGGCCGTGACCGGCAACTCCAGCCCCAACAGGGCGCCGAGCAGGATCGTCATCGACGCCCCACCGTTGACGGGCAGCAGAAACGCCAGTGTGCGTCGCAGATTGACGTACACCGCCCGCCCTTCCTCCACCGCCGCTTCGATCGTGGCGAAGTTGTCATCGGTGAGCAGCATGGCTGCCGATTCGCGCGCCACCTCCGTGCCGCCGCGTCCCATGGCGATGCCGATGTCGGCCTGACGCAGAGCCGGCGCATCATTCACGCCATCCCCCGTCATCGCCACCACTTCACCCCGGCTCTGCAGGGCCTGCACCAGCGCGAGCTTCTGGGCTGGAGCCACCCGCGCAAACAGATCACAACCGCTCACCGCCTCAGCGAGCCCCGCCGCATCCAGAGCCTCCAGCTGCCGTCCCTCCAGGACGGTGTCGGCCCTGAGACCCAACCTCTCGGCGATCGCCCGGGCCGTGCCGGCGTGGTCACCGGTGATCATCACCACGCGAATGCCGGCACGGCGGCAGACCCTCACGGCGCGGATCGCCTCAGTCCGAGGTGGATCCATCAAGCCCTGAAGCCCGAGAAACTCGAGGCCGCCTTCCACATGCTCAAGCTCAAGGCGCTCCTGATCGGGCTCGGGCACGCCGATCGCAAACGCCAGCACCCGCAGCCCCCGGGAGGCCATCGCCGCCACGGCACCCTCAACGGACTGCCGATCCAGGGGCTCGGCGGCGCCATCGGCCGCGCGTTGACGGCTGCAGCGGGGCAGCAGTGCCTCCACCGAACCCTTCAGAAGAATGCGACGGCTGCCGTGCAGTGTGGCCATGAATTGCAGCTCAGAGGAAAAGGGAATGCCATCGAGCCGGGGGTGATGGTGCCGCACCTGGTGCTGATCGAATCCGGCGCGATCCGCCGCCAGCAACAGAGCCGTTTCCGTGGGATCGCCGATCGCCTGCGGACTCGCCGGCGCTGCCTCGCCGTCCTCGCCGTCCTCGCGCACCAGGCTGGCGTCATTGCAGAGCAGACCGGCCAGCAGGGTGTCGCGCAGGGCCTGATTCCGACGGAGCGCATCGTCGCCATCGCCGGCCCAGAGGGACGCGAGCGCACGGCTCTCGCCCCCGGCATGGATCTCCTGCACGGTCATCCGGTTCTCTGTGAGGGTGCCGGTTTTGTCGGAACAGATCACGGTGGTGCTTCCGAGGGCTTCCACCGCCGGCAGGCGCCGGATGATCGCGTTGCGCGCGGCCATGCGATGCACACCGATCGCCAGGATGATCGTGACGATCGCTGGCAGTTCCTCCGGAATCGCACCCACCGCCAGGGCGACGGCTCCATCGAACATCTCCAGCGGTTCGCGCCCCCGCCAGACCCCGATCACGAAGGTCACGAGCGCCAGGCCGACGATGAGCTGAAGCAGACGGCGTCCGAAACGCTGGATCTGCCGGGTGAGCGGCGTGCTCAGGCTCGGCTGATCCTGCAGAGATGTGGAGATTTTCCCCACCTCGGTGGCATCCCCGATCGCCGTGACGACCGCAACCCCCTGGCCGGCCACCACAAAAGTGCCAGCGTGCAGCATCGAGGCCCGGTCAGGCAAAGGGGTATCGGCCGGGAGCGGCGCCGGATCCCGGCTCACCGGCAGCGATTCACCGGTCAACACCGATTCATCCACCCGCAGATCCCGCCCCCGCAACAGGCGCAGATCCGCCGGCACCTTGTCGCCGGCCGCCAGGCAGACGAGATCACCGCGCACCAGCTGATCGGAGGCCAGACGCTGATGCTGACCTTCCCGCACCACCTCCACCTCCGTGCGCACCGCACTGGCCAGGGCTGCAATCGCCGTTTCGGCGCGGCTCTCCTGCACAAAGCCGATCACCCCATTGATCAGGGTGACGCTCCAGACCGCCAGGGCTTCCCGGGGCGCCCCGCTCAGCAGCTTGACGGCGCCCACCGCCAGCAGGGTGTATAGAAGCGGATCATGAAATTGCTGCAGAAAGCGCAGCGCCAACGGCCGCCGCCGCCGCTCAGACAGCCGATTCCAGCCCTCCTGCTGCTGACGCAGCGCCACAGCATGGGCCGCCATACCACGATCGCCATCGCTCCCGAGGCTCTGCAGCAGCTCGGCCAAGGAGCTGGCATGGGGAGGGCGAATGGCGTCGGGTGACCGCATCAGCCAGGGGGGGCATCGAGCAGGCGCAAGCGCAGGCGATTGAGCGCTTCACCCACGCTGAGGCGCCGCACCCAGCTGCGGCCATGGCTGGAGCCGAAACGCTCCGCTCCACTCCGGCATCCGTCCGGACCTGCGACAGCAAGGTGCACCAGACCCACCGGCTTCGTCGCGGAGCCACCGCCTGGGCCGGCGATCCCGGTGATCGCCACACCCCAGTCGGCGCCGGTGCATCGGCGCACGCCCTCCGCCATCGCCTCAGCCACCGGATCACTCACGGCGCCATGGCCGGCCAGCAGCTCAGCCGGCACCCCGAGGAGGTGCTGCTTCACAGCATCGGCATAGGCGACAACACCGCCCAGAAGCACAGCCGAAGCCCCCGGCACCTCCGTCAGGGCAGCGCCGAGCCCTCCTCCGGTGCAGGATTCAGCCACGGCCAGGGTCTCGCCCCGTTCCTGCAAGAGCGCGAGAACAACAGACGCCAGCGTCTCCCCATCCCGCCCGAAGCACAGACGACCGCTGCGCTGCCGCAGCTCCTGCTCGAGGGGGTCCAACAGCCGTTGGGCCTCCGGCTCGGACGACGCCTGAGCTGTGATCCGCAGCATCACCTCGCCACCACCGGAGTAAGGAGCCACGGTGGGATTGGTGCCAGCGAGAAGATCCTCGACCTGCTCGGCCAGCCTGGATTCACCGATGCCCCAGAAATGCAGCTGACGACTGGCGATCACGCCCTGCGTCAGCGCCGCGGCACGCAACCAGGGGACCGCGGATTCGGTCCACATCGCCCGCATTTCGCTGGGCACTCCGGGAAAGGTGAGGATCGTGAAGTCCTCACGAGGCGTCCAGATCATTCCAGGGGCAGTGCCGGTGGGATTGGGGAGCACAGCCGCGCCTTTGGGCAACAGAGCCTGATTGCGCAGGCTGGAGGAGGGCACCTTGCCGCGAGCGGCCAGCTTCGCCTCAATGTCGGCCCAGACCTCCGGTCGCTCTTCCAGTGGCACCGCAAAGGCAGCGGCCAGAGCCTCCGCGGTGAGGTCATCCGGAGTCGGACCGAGCCCCCCTGTAGTGATCAGCACCCGGGACCGCTCCGCCGCCTCCCGCGCAAAAGCGATCAGACGCTCGCGGTTGTCGCCGAGCACCGATTGCCGGAAATGGGGCATGCCGAGTGATGCCAGCTGCTCCGCAATCCAGCGGGCATTGCCATTGACGATGTTGCCGAGTAACAACTCCGTGCCCACGCAGAGCAGCTCAACCCCTCTGGAGCTGGACCTTGCCCCCATAGCCGCTCCTACTCGTGGGACTGGGGGGCCGTGCACCCCCCAGGATGCGCCACCGTTTCAGAGACAGCGGGGTCGGATGGACGCGCAGCCAACTGTCGTCGCTCCGCCAGTTCTTCCTGCTGCCGCCGACGCAACACCACCACCGTTGCCACCAGAATGGCTGTGGCCAGGGCGAGCCAGAGGAACCGCATTTCCACATTGGCCACCACCATGGCAAGAGCCGCCAGCCATTGGGTGAACACATAGATCAAAAGCACCGTGCGGCGATGGCTGAAGCCAGCCCGCAGCAGGCGATGGTGCAGATGGCGTCGGTCTGGATAGAAGGGTGAGCGACCCTCGCGAAGCCGACCCATGATCACGGCGCTCATGTCGGCGAGGGGCAAGGACAGAATGAGTAGGGGCAGCAACAGGCTGACGGTGGTGAGCCCCTTGGCGGGCCCCACGATGCTGATCGCCGCCAGGGTGAATCCCAGGAAGTACGAACCGCCATCACCCATGAAGATCCGAGCCGGATTGAAATTGTGGCGCAGAAAGCCAAAACAGCAGCCGGCCAGGGCAGCAGCGAGAAACCCAGCCGCCACCTGGTGCAGGGAAAAACTCACCGACACCAGACCAACAGCCGCGATTCCCGCGACTCCAGCGGCCAGGCCATCGAGCCCATCGAGCCAGTTGATCGCATTGGTGATGCCCACCAACCAGATCACCGTGGCCATGAGACTGAGCGGCTCCGGCAGCACCAACGGGGTGCCGGCCTCCATCATCCAGGGGAAATCAATCGCCCCGATGCGAACACCCTGCGACCAGACCACAACGGCCACCGCCACCTGCCCCACGAGCCGAGGCCAGGGCGAGAGGGCAAAGAGGTCATCAGCCAATCCGATGATGAAAAAGCAGAGCGATCCGGCAAGGGTGGTCCAGATCAATTGATCCCGATCGGGCGGCAGGAGCCCGAATCCCCCCAGGACCCAGGTCACGGCGAGGGCAAAGCTGAAGCCGAGAACCATGCCCACCCCGCCGAGGCGGACCATCGGGGTGGAGTGTTGCTTGCGTGGATCCGGCTGGTCGGTGAACCCATAGCGCAGCCCTAACGCGCGAACCCGGGGCACGATCACGGTGGTGATCCCCGCAGCCAAAGCGAAGCTCGCCACGGCCACGGCCAGAGGGCTGCTCGCGAGGATCACAGAGAACTCCGTGGAGGGAACCACCCCGAAGGGTCAGTACTCAAAACTCTAGGCAGCCCTGATGCGACGCACCAAGACGCATTGGACAGTCAGGCAAGCGCCGGTGCCACGGAGGAAGTGTCGTAGAGGGGGAAGCGCTGGCAGAGATCACGCACGCGTTCGAGGCAACGGGCCTGCATCGCGTCGTCTTCAGGATGGAGCAGACGATCGGCGATCACATCAGCCACGATCTGGAAGGCGCCCTGATCGAAACCACGGGTGGTGAGCGCCGCTGTGCCAAGACGCAGGCCACTGGTCACGAAAGGCGACTCCGGGTCGAAGGGAACCGTGTTCTTGTTGGCCGTGATGTGCACATCACTCACTAAGAGGTCGGCGACCTTGCCGGTCATACCGATGCTGCGCAGATCGAGAAGCACCACATGGTTATCGGTGCCACCACTCACCACGGCGATCCCCCGCTCCTGAAGCCGGGTCGCCAGAGCCTGGGCGTTGGCCACCACCTGCTGGGCATAGATCTTGAAGCTGGGCTGCAACGCTTCTCCGAAGGCCACGGCTTTGGCAGCGATCACATGCTCGAGGGGGCCGCCCTGCGTGCCGGGGAAAACCGCCTTGTCGAACTGGCGGGCAAAGTCGGCATCGCGGCAGAGAATCAGACCCCCGCGCGGTCCGCGCAGCGTCTTGTGGGTGGTGGTGGTCACCACATCACAGACCGGCACAGGGCTGGGATGCACATCGGCCGCCACAAGACCGGCGATGTGGGCCATGTCGGCCATCAGATAGGCACCCACCTCATCAGCGATGGCGCGGAAGGCCTGGAAATCGATGGTGCGGGGATAAGCGGAATACCCGCACACGATCAGCTTCGGCCGATGCTCCAGCGCCAGCTGGCGGATCGCCTCCATGTCGAGGCGCTGGGTGTCGCGATCAACCCCGTACTGCACCACGTTGAACCATTTGCCGCTGACATTCACCGGCGATCCATGGGTGAGGTGGCCGCCATGGCTGAGGTCCAGGCCCATGATCGTGTCACCGGGCTTGAGCAGGGCCAGGAAAACGGCGAAGTTGGCCTGAGCGCCGCTGTGGGGCTGCACATTGGCCCAGGCGGCACCGAACAGCTCTTTGGCGCGAGTGATCGCCAGCTCTTCGATCGCATCCACGTGCTCACAACCGCCGTAGTAGCGCTTGTGGGGGAGGCCCTCCGCGTATTTGTTGGTGAGCACCGATCCCTGGGCTTCCATCACAGCCCTGGAGGCGAAATTCTCCGAGGCGATTAGCTCCAGATGGGTCTCCTGACGCTCCCATTCCTTGCCGATCAGGCCGGAGATGGCCGGGTCGGCATCCACCAGGGCGGCATTGATCGCAGAGGAAAGGCGCTGAGACATCGACACGAACCGGTGGCATCCTGATCGTAGGCAACAGAACCGCCCCAGACGGGGCCACCGGCGCAACACACCGCGATCGAGCGCTGCGTGGATGCATGGCCAAAAAAAAACTGCCCGTGGGCAGTTGAAAAACGCGCCTGGAGAGATTCGAACTCCCGACCCTCTGATCCGTAGTCAGATGCTCTAATCCGCTGAGCTACAAGCGCCTGAACCTCACTATCTGACCCTATCGAGGTGCCCTTCGTCAACCAGGACACAGGGATGCGGCCAGGCCAGCCCGGGAGCGAGAATTCAGGGAGTAGCACACGGGTGTCCATGCCCATTCGCTGGTACGGCCCCGCAAACCCGGCGGATCCGACCTACCGACACTTCAGTCGTGTGGTGAATCTGACCCTGCATGGGATGGCCTTTGCAGCCATCAACAGCGGGCTCTGGTTCGTGCAGGGCCTTCGTCATCCTTGGCACCATCTGCCTCTTGTCAGCGAAATCTGGCTGGTGCTGCTGATCACGCACCTTCTCGTGGTGCTGCGGCTTCGCCCGGCACCCGACGCGGCTGCCAGTGTCTCGTCCTCCGCCCATAACGACTGATGAGCCTCGATGCCGCCGATCTGCGCGAGCTGACCAGCAGCCTCAGCGATCGGCTTTACCTGCAAATCGCCAACTGGCATCTCTATCTGGGTGATGCCGGCTTGGCAGAAGCTCTGGCGATTGAATGCAGTGCCCGCCTCGACCAGGGAGCGGCCATTGCCGCCCGCCAGGCCCTCGAGGCGGTGCAGGTTCCTCTGGCCGGCGGAAGCACCCGGCTGCCCCTGGCACGACTGATTCCTGCTGTGCAACTTCGTGATCTTGAGGAGATCCTCGAGGAGCACTGCCGATAAGGTTGCTGGCACCTCCGGAGTTCCTGTGCTGATCATCGAGGTCACCAACGCGCGCGACGTGGTACGGCAGCGAATCGGGCGGCTTGGCGAGCGGCTGATCGGCAAGGTGGTGGATGCGGAAGCGCAGGTGGAGAAAGCCCTGATCCAGGAGTTGGAAACCGCGTTTCGCGATTTCGGCATCGAGGCACGGATCCTTTCGGTTCAAGGGCCTCAGGTGGTGGGCCGTCAGCAGCTCGAGCTACCGATCCAGGTGCGCGAAGAACGCAACGTGCGACTCAGCGAGAGCTGATCCGACACCGAATCCCCCGCACCAGATCCGCTAATTCCGGAACACCACTGCGCAGACCGACCAGAACGAAAACCAACAGACCCACTGCGGCCGAGACGGCCACCTGAAGAATTCGTCCCAGCGCATCAGCAGCCCAGACCCAGCCAAGGCTCACTGCCCAGGCCGCCACACCGGCGAGCACCGCCGCGAGGGCCAGGGCGAGTGCATCCCGGCCCCAGGCGAGCAGAGGCAGACCGCTCAGGCGCCGCTGCAGCACAAGCAACAGGGCGGTGCAGGTGATCAGGTTGATCGCCACAGTGGCGAGCACCAGGCCTGGGGCGCCGAAGCTGAAGGGCAGCTGGGGCCCCCAGGGGCTCGGGCCGCCCACCAGCACCCAGTCAAAGAGCACATTCAGACCGATCCCCGCCATGGAGAGCCGAAACGGGGTCGTGCCATCCCCGAGGGCATAGAACACCCGCACCAGCACATCACGGCCCAGATAGGCCGGCATGCCGACGCCATAGGCCATCAGCAGCCCGGTCACCAGCTGCACAGCCTGCTGATCAAAGGCCCCCCGTTCGTAGACGAGCACCACGATCGGGCCACCAAGAGCGACGAACAGGGCCCCCAGGGGCAGCATCGATGCGGTCGAGAGCATCAACCCCTGGCGAATCCGTTCCACCAAGGCCGGCCGATCCTGCGGTGACGTCAGGCGGGAGAAGGTGGGCAGCAGGGGCACCAACAGGGCATTGGAGATCAGACCCAGAGGGGTCTGCACGAGCAGATTGGCGTAGCCCAGGCCGGCGGCAGCCCCCACCAGGGCCGAAGCGAAGAACAGATCCGTGAACACATTGATCTGCAACATCCCTGAAGAGAGGGTGGCCGGCCCCATCACACGCCACACCTCCTGAACACCCGGGTGGCGCCAGTCCCAGACGAAACGCAGCCGTGCCAGACCCTGACGGGCGAGGGCCGGCAGCTGCAGGAGCCACTGCAGCAGGGCCCCCACCAAAGTGGCGAGCGCCAGCACCACACCGCCCTTGATCGCGAAGGCCGGCGTGGCGATTGCATCACCGAGCTGCCACCACAGCACACCGATTCCAAGGATGAGGGCCAGGCTCGACATCAGCGGTGAGATCGCCGGAATCCAGAACTCATCGGCGGCATTGAGGGAACCGAAACCGAGACCGATCAATCCAGCCAGCAACGCCATCGGCGCCATCACCTGGAGCTGCAGCACGGCGTTCTGGTGCAGCTCAGCACTCAGCCCCGGCCCCACCAGCGTGATCAGGGGATCGGCCGCCAGCACCAGCAGCAGCGTGACCGCCAGCAACAGCGCACTCACCATCGTGTTGAGCGTGGCGAGGATGTGGGCTCCCTCCTGCCGCGGCCGGCGGCTGAGCACACTCACCATGGCGCTGTGGAATGGGCCATTGATGCCACCGAGCAGGATCAGAAGAAATCCCGGCAACACATAGGCGTCGTTGTAGGCGTCGTAGGCGGCCCCGACGCCGAAGGCGGCGGCGATCACCAGCTGCCGCGCGAGGCCGCCCAGCTTGCTGAGCATGGTGCCGTAGGTCACCACGAGGGCGATGTGTTTGAGGGATCTCGCCATCGACGGCCCGGCTGGCACTGCTGAACTGGACGGCATTCTTGACCGCTTCAGCCCTTCAGCCTCACGCCAGGGGCCACCATGACCACCATCTGTGTCTCTGGTGCTGTGCTGCCATGCCCGGCCAACCGCTTCTCACCTTCGAGCCCCTGCAGGAAGGCGTGCTGCTCAAGCGCTACAAACGCTTCCTGGCCGATGTTCGCCTTGATGACGGCCGTGAGGTGACCGCCCACTGCGCCAACACCGGACCGATGACCGGCGTGCTGCACCCCGGAGGCAGGGTCCGTCTGCGCCATGCCCCCTCACCAACCCGCAAACTCGCCTGGACCTGGGAGCAGGCGGAAGTGCCCGGGGCCGATGGCACCCCCTGCTGGGTGGGCATCAACACCGCTCTGCCGAATCGCCTGATCCGGGCCGCGATCGAAGCCGGCTGCCTGGACGACCAGCTGGGGCCGATCGCCACCATCCGAGGCGAAGTGCCCTACGGCAAAGACCGCCGCAGCCGCATCGATCTGCTGCTCTCACCGGATGCGCAGGCAGGCGACCCCAGAGCCATTTATGTGGAAGTGAAGAACACCACCTGGACCGAGGGCCATCTCGCCCTGTTTCCAGACACGGTCACCGAACGGGGGCAGAAGCACCTGGAGGAGCTGAGTGCCCTGCCGCCAGAAGCCAGGGCCGTACTGGTGCCCTGCCTGAGCCGACCGGATGTGACCGCCTTCGCTCCGGGCGACAGCGCCGATCCCCGCTACGGCGAGCTGTTCCGCCAAGGTCTGGACGCCGGCGTTGAGGTGCTGCCCTGCGCCTTCCGCTTCGAGGCCGATCGCATTCTCTGGGATGGCCTCAGGCCGGTCCTACCCCAGGGCTGATTCAAAGTGTGTCACAGGCATTCTTGCCGGTGCTGCGACCATGGGTTGAGGTCGGTGAGATCGCCCCCTCTCAGTGCCCCAAAGCGTTT
>Ga0213858_10000202_pt1 | contig 29129 bp, 32 predicted proteins | sample PICome_FD_160122 | JGI IMG/M metagenome (GOLD analysis project Ga0213858, IMG submission 160122) | Coastal seawater microbial communities near Pivers Island, North Carolina, United States - PICO245 | ecosystem: Environmental > Aquatic > Marine > Coastal | place: USA: North Carolina | collected... | reverse complement strand
TTCTTACTGTACCATTGTATAAGACAGATGTCTTCTCACAATTGGGATTTCGAAAGATTGTAGAAATAGTTGGACGTGACACATGGAAGTGACACATGGAAGTGACACATGGAAGTGACACATGGAAGTGACACATGGACTAATTTTTAAAAAACACTATTTTTGCAACATGTTCAAAGAAGTAGACAATAAATTAACTGCCACTTTTAAATTCAATGATTTTGCTGAAGCTTTTGGCTTCATTACAGAAGTGGCTTTTCATGCAGAAAAGCAAAACCACCATCCCAATTGGTCTAATGTATGGAATACTGTAGAAATAGATTTAACAACTCATGACGCAGGTAATACAGTTACTGAAAAAGACCATAAGCTTGCCAATAAAATCACTGAGATTTACGCAAAATTCAAGCACTAAAAAGCTCATAAGAAATGGATGACAAAAAATTATCAGACTATGTTTTGATCAACAAGCATAGCTATGTTGCCTTTAATAAACCAACGGGTATGCCATCACAGTCTGATCAGAGTAATGATAAGTCTATCCACCAATTGGCAGAAATTTACTGTAGGCAAAAGCTACATCTTTTAAACAGACTAGATAGACCTGCCAGCGGGATAATTCTTCTTTCTAAAAAAGATAAGTTCACTGACTATTATCAAAAACAGAGTGACAAAAATAATGTGAAGAAGACCTATCTAGCTATTTGTAAAAAAGCAGATATCCCCAATGAAGGAGAGCTTGTAAACTATCTCCATCATCATAAAAAAGCGAGAAAAGCAATAGTTGTAAGTAATGAAAGTGAAGGCAAGTTGTCAAAACTGAATTACAAAATTTTAAAAGCACTAGATAGATACCTCATATTAGAAATAAACTTGAGTTCAGGTAGGTTTCATCAAATCAGAGCACAATTGGCGCATATCGGTTGCCCAATAAAAGGTGATGTCAAATATGGTGATCGTCGTTCTAATAGAGATCGAAGTATATACTTACATGCATATCAATATAGCTTTATTGATCCTATAAGCAAGAAAGAAGTAAGCATCACTTCCCCACTTAATAAGGAAGACAGTCTCTGGAAGCTAATCAATACTTAATAAAAGCTTGTTACAGCTTTAAAGCTCTACTCCTTAATAATTCTAAAAAGCATATTTTTGCAGCATGAGTAAACACACGGATGTAAACACATTAGGGGAATTTGGTCTGATAGATCACCTTACAAAGGGTTTTACAAATAATCAAAAAACTACCTTAGCAGGAGTTGGCGATGATGCGGCGGTCATTAAATTAAATGATGATCAAGCTGTGGTTATAAGCACTGATTTGTTAGTGGAAGGAATCCATTTTGATTTAGTTTACTCTCCGCTAAAGCATTTAGGCTATAAAGCAATCGTTGTAAACTTATCTGACATTTATGCAATGAATGTAATCCCTACACAGGTTACAGTCTCTATAGCAATTTCAAGTAAATATTCAGTTGAAGCTCTAGAAGAATTATACAGGGGAATTAAACTTGCTTGCGACTTTTACAATGTTGACTTAATAGGTGGTGATACTACCTCTTCACCTAGAGGAATGACGATCAGTGTAACTGCAGTAGGTGTTTCTCACCCTGATAAAATTGTTTACAGAACAGGCGCTAAACCTGGAGATATCATTTGTACTACTGGTGATTTGGGTGCGGCATATCTTGGACTACAGTTATTAGAAAGAGAAAAGCAAGTGTTCATGAGCGGACCAGATGTTAAGCCTGACTTAGAAGATCAGAGCTACATTTTAGAAAGACAATTGAAGCCAGAAGCAGCAAGAATGTCTGTCCAATATTTTCACAAGGAAAAAATACAGCCAACGGCTATGATGGATATAAGTGATGGCTTAGCTTCAGAATTATTTCATATTTGTAAGAACTCCAAAGTTGGTGCTTTCATTGAGGAAAAGAAAATTCCTATTGCGCCAGACTCAGAACAAATGGCACTTAAATTTAGATTGGATCCTACCACTTGTGCATTAAATGGAGGTGAAGATTATGAATTATTATTTACCATTGATGAAAAAGATCTTGAGAAAATAAGATACATGCCGGGGGCCTACATCATAGGTGAAATCACTAAAGCAGAAGACGGTATAAAACTACATACCAGTGGAGGCAATATTCATGACATTAAAGCTCAGGGCTGGGAGCATTTTAAAGAAGTCTAACTATTGGACAGATCTACCCTTCCAGACATAATTCCTTTTAAACAAACTAAATACGCCAATTACAGCTAAGTATAGTACATAAGTTATGCTGGCCAATGGAAAGTATATCATAGAAGACTTAGTCCCAAAATATCTGGTTAGTTTACTTAAGAAGTAAACATCTATCACCCACTTAAGAATTAATAGAGCTAGTCCTAAAAAGAAATACTTAATTCCTAAAAATATACTTGAGAAAAGCATTGCAAAGACAAGAGCATTAAATATAAAAACAAGGCTCAAAGTGTTTCTGACGCCCTTGTGATTATAGGATCGATTTTTAGTTGCCCAGCGTATCCTTTGATTGAATAAACCTTTCCAGCTTCTCTCTGCTCCTGTTATTACCGCATCTTTTGTTTTTAGATAAGCTATGATGCCCTTTTCAGAAAACTTGTCTATTAAAAACATATCATCTCCAGAAGCCCATTTATTGGAAGCTTCAAAACCCGAAACCTCATTGAATACAGACTTGCTAAAGGCCATATTTGCACCATTAGCCATATACCATCGATTAGAGTTAATACCTGATTGTGTTACTGCGCAGGTACCTACAGTATCTAAAGATTGAAATGCATAAAGGAGATTTGTCCAAGCAGAAATAATAACAGGACCAGTTATAAATATTGCAGCTGTATTATCAAAACTCTTAGCCAGATTGCTTAACCAATTACTAGGTAATGCACAATCTGCATCTGTTACAGCTATATGATTAAATTTAGCTTCTGCTATGCCTGCAGATAAAGCGGCTTTCTTGCCGAAACTATCCTTAAGGTCTATTTTTTTAATTCTGGGGTCATGAATATTAGCTAGAATTCTAGAGGTACGATCGGTTGAGTGATCATTAACAACAATTAACTCAATCTGATCCGGTGGATAGCTCTGTTGTAAAACTTGTTTGACGACTTGCTCGATGTTTGCTTCTTCATTTCTTGCAGCAATCACCACGCTAAAATTCAAAGAGGGCTCTATATAGTTTTTTGTAGATATAGATTCCTGGGACTCCCATTGTTTGAGTATAAAACTTATCAAACCCAGGTATAATACAGATATGACAAGGCATATTATCAAACAATAAACCAGCATTAATTCAGATTACTAATCGAATAGTTCTTCATACTCACTTGATGATGAATCTTTAGATTGCTTAGTCACCTCTATTTCAGGTAATTCTAAGAAATCTTCGTCCTCAGTGACCTCCTCGTAGTCATCATATTTAGGTTTAGTCATCTTTTCCACTTTTCTTAAAGTAAATGCTTTGAAAAATAAGAACGCACTCACAAGTGGAAATCCTAAGACACTAAGAATCGTATAAGCAATTCCTCTTACAGGTTCTTCTTTGGTAGTGTTCCATAACATCTTACCATAATCAGTTACCACTTTAAACCTAAGAACCATGGCTATGATAAATAAAATAGGTGCTAAGAAAGCAAGGATGTTCCAAACCCCTTTTACTGTAAGAAACAATAAATATACAATGCCTATTATGACTAAGAGACCTATGACGCCTCCTAATGGATTTGATCTATATTGAAAATTTGTTTGTCTGTTTTCCATTATTATTAGTTATACACAGCAATAACAATAATAATTAAAAAATCGGTTCCAGTAATTAGATGAATAGCTAAATATTTCCGATTAATCCCAGTTAGATAAAATGAAGAGTGCCTTTAGGCAATGAATAGTAGTGATAATTAAACAATATTCTCAGCAAACTGCATATCATAGAGTTTCCTATAATGACCATCTTCTATAGTAAGAAGAGATTGATGATCACCTGTTTCGACTATTTCACCCTTATCTAAAACGATGATCTTATCAGCATGGCTGATAGTGGATAGTCTATGTGCAATAATTATTGATGTCCTTTTGTCAATCAACTTTTCTATTGCATGCTGGATTATGGATTCTGTCTCAGAATCTATAGATGAGGTCGCTTCATCTAAAATTAAAATATCGGGGTTTACGACTAATGCTCTGACAAATGAAATGAGTTGTCTCAGACCAGCTGACAAGTTATTACCTCGCTCAGAAATCATGAAATCATATGCATCTGGTAATTGCTTAATAAAATCATGAGCGCCTATTATTTTTGCTGTCTTTATAATCTGCTCCTTTGTTATTGCTTCATTTCTAAGACTGATGTTCTCGTAGATCGTACCAGTAAATAAGAAAACATCTTGGAGAACCAGAGCAAAATTTGATCTATAAGCATCCAACTTGTATTTCCTGACATCAACATCATCTACTTTGACTCTACCTGATTGAATTTCATAGAATCTAAACAATACATTTATTATAGAGGTCTTCCCAGATCCTGTACTACCTACAATCGCTAAAGTTTCTCCAGGATTTAAATCAAAAGATAATTTTTTTAGGACCAAATTCTCTTGATCATATGAAAAATCAACATCTTCAAACTGTATCAATCCATCTAACTTCTCAGGCTCTATTTTGCCTTCATCTCTAATAGTAGTATTTGTGTCTAATACTTCAAAAACTCTGTCTGCGGCTACTAGGCCCATTTGTAAAGTATTGAATTTGTCAGCCAATAATCTGACAGGACGAAACATCATACTTAAGAACATTGGAAATGCAACCAAAGATCCAAAACTTACCTGTCCTTGTAAATAACTACCAGATCCCCACCAAATTAATAGCGCTAAAGCTACAGCTGATATAAGCTCAACAACTGGAAAAAATACAGCATAATATAAAATACCATCTAAGTTAGCCTGGGTATACGATCTGTTAATCTTTCTATACTTCTCTAATTCTTGATCCTCAGCACTTAAAATCTGCACCTCCCTCATCCCACTAATACGCTCTTGTAAAAAGGTATTCATTTGGGTTAGCTGAGTTCTTACTTTTTGGAACGCAGTTTTGACCTTTTCTTTAAAAATATAGGTGGCTATTATTAAGAATGGCATAACCATTATACAAATTAAGGCAAGTCTCCAGCTGGTGTAGAACATAATTCCTATTACAGCGAATAAACCGAGTAGATCTGCCACTATATTCATTGTCCCTTGAGTAAACACCTCGTTGATAGCCTGAATGTCATTAATTGTTCTGGTAGTTGATTTACCTACTGGAGTCTGATCAAAATATCTCAGGTACAAATTATTTATATGTCTGAATACTTTGTTCCTTAAATCTCGAACTACATTTTGACCCAACTTTGCAGTAGAATAAATAAATACATATCTCATTGGGGCATTAATTAATACCACAACAATATATATTAACGCTATGGTCTTTAATCCTTCTAAATCATTTTGTAGGATATGATCATCCACCATGACCTTTACGAGATATGGTCTGATGTTAGATATAGGCGCTAAAATAACGGCTAAGAGAATACAAAAAGAAAATAACTTCTTATATGGAGCAGCCTCAGTAAGTACTCTTGCAAATAATTGTAAATCGAAACTTTTCTTTTTGTCGGACATCAGATCTTACAACACGGATTTTTAAAAATCGTTTGGAATTTGTGAAGATAACTAATAACTGGTCAACTCATAATGGGGCCAGTTCAATATATATTCTAGTACTTATCCTTCAATAGATCGGACTCCTCCCTGCTATTGGTATAACATGAAATATATAATTCACTAGAAGAATTTTCTCCTTTGAGCTTTATTAAGTTTTTTATTCTATTATTAGAAACAAAACCAATATAATGAACCTTCGAGTTTAGTAAAGTTTCCCATTTTGTAAAACTTAATGGCTTCAACTTAAATAATATGCCGTAATTGCCATTATCTTCTTCCATAACCTCTGCTGATTCAAAGTCGGACTTTATAAAAATTGGTTCTGAATTGATAAAATATAATTCCGGTTTTTCACTATCTCTTTCAACCATATATTTATTATCTGTTCCATTTAGATAGTAAAAACCCTTCAGCTAAATCTATATGCTTTGGATTTTTATCACTTTTGCAAGCATTAAGTGTTACAATCAAGAGAAGTAAAATAATACCGATATTTTTTAGTCTGTATGTCATGTGGCTGTTCCTTAATTAAACTAAAAGTAAATCAAAAAATAGCCAGAACTTTAACTTGAAGATTACATTAAGAAATCTTTATCACAATCTAAAATGCAGATTTAAAACTAATCAAATAATGATTAAGTGAAGGTTTCAGATTAAATGCAGGAAGCGTTAAAATATAATAAGAGGATTCTCTAATGATTTTATCAGATGCTTAGTAAAGCTTTTATCTAGGAAGTTTAAGAAATCACCCTTGTTTCTATGGTGCATGATGCAAATATTATGATGATCTCTATTAGAGGTGAACTCGGAGATTGCTTTTAATGGATCTGAACAAAAAATTGTCTCCACTTCTTCGCTAATGGTTTCCTTTCCAAAAAACTTATAGCTCAATTTATCTGGATTAATGAAATTGATAGCCTGTGAACGCTTAATACTATTAAATGAGTTGACATTATCGACAAAACAGATACACATAGATTCTGGTGTAGCTTCAAATTTCAAGCCTTTTGGTAGTATTAAAATGGGTACTTCTAATGAATCGATTACCCAATGAGTATTACTACCATGAAGTATAAGATCAAAATTGTTTTTCTTTGGAGGATTAAGAACTAACAAGTCATATCGTTGGAAGATTATCCTATCATGAAGCTTGGTCTGATAATCCCCTTTTACTACTAAAGAATTTACAAGTACCGCTTTATTGAGCTTTTCAGCTAAATGTTTTTCAAGCTGATTTTCCATTTTTGCAATGGTTTCAACCTTATGCTTAAATTCATCTGCATGTATCTCTTCTACAATCTCTTTAATCTCGGTCACTTTAGCGATGCCTCGCATTGGGTGTACATGAAACATATCAATAAACACCTCATCCGAATCAAACACTTTAAGAACATTATATAAGCATTCTGTAAGGTGCTCAAAATCTTTCCCGTTTTCAAGGCTTAGTAGTATCCTCATTCTTATTAATATTCTGCTTTTAAAATAGCTTTTTTTATTCAAAGCGTGAATAATGTGCTAAGTAAAACCTATTCATTTACTAGTATTACTCAAATCATTACTTTTATAAACTGAATCTGGTTTATGAAAGGAAGATGGGAAATAGCACAGGCAGCAGAGATACGGTGGTGGAAAAATTACTTGTCGAATAAATCAATACCTGAATATCTTCAATGGAAAAAACAATATTGGCAATCATTCATTCAAAATATTGATCTTGTAATTAATAAGTCAGATCAAATTATAGATCTTGGTTGTGGTCCTGCCGGTATTTATATGATATTTCCAGATAATCAGATTACAGCTGTAGATCCCTTAATTAATCAATATGAATCTCATATAAATCATTTTAGCATTCAAAATTATCCTAATGTTGATTTTATCAACATTCCAATGGAAGAATACGAAACCGATAATAAATACGACCTTATTTTCTGTCTAAATGCTATTAACCATGTCAGGGATATAAATAGTTCTATGGAGAAACTAATAGACTTAATGGCGCCTAAGTCTAAGTTGGTTTTATCAATCGATGCTCACAACTACATACTATTAAAGCAGTTATTTAGGCTAATTCCAGGAGATATATTGCACCCCCATCAGTATGATCTTAATGAATATCAATCAATGTTAAACCAAAGAGACTTGACTATTAAGACTATTAATCGAATTAAAAAGGGCTTTATATTCGACTATTATGTTCTTGTCGCTGAACGATAAAAATATTTTTATCAACTTCTTGATGACCTTTTATCTTCTGATTCCATAGATATATGTATTTTATCGTTTAAGACTGATATTTTTAAATATATCATGAATCAATTGTCAGACAACGATATCATAAAAGGCTTACTAGCTCACGATAATAAGACATTAAAGTATGTCTATGAGCAGTATTTGCCGGCGGTTAAAAGCTATGTTATGCGTCTCATAAATTGATGCTAAACCTGTTTATGCCTTTCTCGTGGTAATGACCATGAAGTATAGCACTAGTCAAGTCATCTATTTCACTATTTAAAAGCGAGTCCTTAGCATACAGTATTATCACTGAATTGCATAGAGATAACCTTCTCTTATGAATATTGTATCCCAAAGATTATATTTCAGCAGTAAGCTACTTGACAATGGATTTTCAAAATCAGGTTGATCACTATCATGCAGGACAAGCATAGAATCGAAGAAAAAACTGATGGCAAATATCAATAATACATTTTTCAATAGAAATTGATTTACTTAGTTTATAACCTAAATTAGAAATTATTCAATAAAGCTATCACAAGAGTATTCTTTTATCATTACAAAAAACGGCTCGTAAACTCTTTTTATAGATCATCTATCCATCAAGCTGTACTTCCTCAGTTTTTCCTTTTGCCGATTATAAGTGTCCAAATCTCCTTGGATAGGGATGCTTACTTTTGGTGCCCCCATAGTCGCGCCTACGATGGCGCCAGGTATTGACATAATAATACCCAAGCCTAATGCTTTCGCTTCAGCTGTAAACCTAATGAACCCACTTTTATCATCACCAGAAGCAAGGCCAATTAAGCCACCTATGCCAAATCCTATTAATGCACCATAACCCAAGCTTTTTCCAATAGCATTCTTTTTCCTGAATTTTAATAGCTGCAAGTTAGAGACAGCTATATCTTCCAGATTCTGCTGTGTGCCAAAAACAATGGAGCTGTCTTTTAATTCAACTAAAAAGCCCTTCTGCTTTAGACTGCCATCCATAGACTCAAACCATGCTTTGTATTTGATATCATTCTGTGTATTCACTACTTGAGAAAAAGTAGCTTCAGAAGAAACAATTAGTAATAAAAGAATTAGAAGTACATGTGATAGATATCTCATAATGCTGGACGTTGTTATGCTGTGAATCAATCATTCAAATATATACAAAAGGGTTATTTTCTGGCTATAGTATTGTTACCAGGAAAAGGAATTTTGGAACAAAACCGATATTTATTAACATTCCTATGTTCTATGCTTTTGTTTTCAATCTATTTACTTAACTTTAGTTTCTGGCCATCTTCAAAAAAGCAACAATCCAGGCTTTTCAGAAGTCTCATAAGTACGGACTTTCTGAATCCAGTGATTTATTAATCATTGAGTTCATATGCCAACATGAGTCACCCTTATAAGAATGAATATATTAAAGAGGTATTCCTCTGGTCAATATTTTAAAAAATATTGCCGTATATTAATTGTATACAATTAACATAATAGGATGAAAGGACTAAGTAAAATAAAGCTCTTTTTAGTTTTGATTTCGCTCGCTTTTTTAGCATCCTGCGATACAACATCTGAAGAAATCATCACCGGTAATGATTCCTACTCGGTAACCGGTATCTCTAAAATAAAAGTGGAGAACTATGTCAATCGATTATTTATAGATATAATTGGTAGAGAACCAACTGACATAGAACAAGCTATTGAGGCAGATACTTTAAACAATAATGACCTAAGTCAGGAAGCAAGGTTTGATTTGATTAATCGGCTCATGACTGATACAACTTTCAGCGAAAACGAAGGTTCTTACCAGGAAGCCTATAGCAATAATCTTTATCTTCTAGCAAAAATCAGGTGTCTCGAAGGTGTGTCTGATGGACAAATCAGATCAGAGATTCTAAATAATATTTACGGCTCTGCATTTAAAGATTCATTGGATGGTAACTGGGATGCCTACTGGGAAAAAGTAAACGAAATCAGACGATTTGAATTACTTCTTAGTGCCTCTGATAATCTTCAGCGTGGTGCATTGAAATATCATGAAGTCTATGCCTTCATGATTGATAACGGGCTTTATGATATGTTCAATATGAATGCCTTCAATTTCATCAGAGCTAGTTTCGACCAATTACTTTACAGGTTGCCTACTGAGGAGGAATATGAAAAAGCCTTCTATATGGTCGAAAAAGACTTGCCAAATGAATTTTTAGGAGAGATGGGAAATAGTAAAGCTGATTATATCGATATTCTTATCAATTCTGAAGCCATGAAAGAAGGGATGATCCGGTGGGCATTTTTTGTGTTTTTGCAAAGAGCCGGAGAACCAGAAGAAATTGCTACCCTTTTAGAAGATTATAAAGCTAATAACGATATTAATAACATCATCGCCAAAATAGTTGTCACAGATGAATACGCGAATTTTTACTAGACTAATATTACTGTTGTTTGCAGCAGTAATTATAAATTCCTGTCAAAAGGATCTTTATGAAGTTTATGAGGTAAACAGTATCGATGTGTTACCGGTCAATGCTCTCAAGAATAAAGCCAAGACAGACGCCCAATACATCTCTATACTGTATACCAACTATTTTCAAACACCGATAGGACCCAACAAGCTACTGCAGGCCCTGGATGCTATTCGATCAATTGGTGACAAACAAGTAGCTTACGATATGATCGTTAGCAAGTACTTAAATGCAACACCCGTATTACCTAGCAAAGAAGAGATGGATGCGGATCATGAAGCATTCATACGAAGTACTTATATGCGGTTTCTAACCAGGCAACCTACTGAAGCAGAACTAGCCTGGATGCTTAACTATCTGAAAAGCAATCCTAATCTGACTCCTGACTTGGTGTATCTGGCTTTCTCAACTTCTAATGAACACTATTATTATTAATGCCTATGAAACGAAGAAAATTTATAAAGCATAGTTCTATGGCTGCTTTAACCGCAGCTAACTTTCCGTATATATTACCAAGTGGAATATTAAGTTCGACCACGAGTTCTCAAATGGCAGAACATGTCGTATTTGTTTTATTTGCAGGAGGTGTTAGACAACAAGAAGCCGTACTTCAACGCTACCTCGCTGGTAGCCAGAATGAAGATGTTGAAGGAAATATACTATACAATCTTTTGGACGGCCCACCTCCAGAAACCAAAATAGCTTACGGAATTGATGACTTGGAAAATAATATTGTCGGTCATTTTCCTATCGATGCGCTGCTTCAGAATTCTTTAGAGTCTCAAGGAACTCTCTTTCCTGAAGTTAGAACAACCACCATAGGGCATTTTGGGGGACTAGTAACTGGTATGTCAGGCAACTCTAAATCTGTAAATATTGGTGGATTAGCCCAAAGACCAATAGCGCCAACTATTTTTGAGTACCTGAGAAAACATGCTGGATTCAAAGCGACTGACACTTGGTATGTAGGACTGAGTACTGGAAACTCAAGACCATTATTGAATTACTCGATTCATGAAGATTATGGTAGAAGGTACGGAGGTAACTTCATTGCACCTACTGTAACTTTTGGGTCTCCAGGCCAAGAACATTTCATGAACTTTAAAAATTATCATGAAACACCTGATTGGAACCGTGTATTAGAGATAAGAGAATTTCTAAATAATAATTTTTCACGTGAAGGATTTGAAATTCCTCATTTGTATAATACTGACTTGGAAGAAAATCAGATCAAGAGCTTTGTGAAATCTATTTTTAATAAAAACGGTAATATCTTCTTGCCACCAGTAAATGATAACGGTGATTTAAAAATCATTGGTTATACTCTGGAGCTCTTACACTATTTCAAACCTAAGGTAACCGTAGTTGATTTATCAAATGTGGATGTATGTCATGGTAACTTTACTGCTTATTTGAAAAACATGCACAGAGCTGATCACGGTATTGGTTTCTTATGGAAGGAGATTCAAAATATTCCTGGTATGGCTGGCAACACGACCATGATAGTTATGCCTGAGCATGGAAGAAACGAAAATCCTAACTCCATTAAGGACGAAAACGACTGGTTTGCATATGACCATTCGGACTTCAATTCAAGACGTATCTTTACTTTAATGGTAGGACCAGGTATTGATTCTGGACTAAGAGTAGGTAGTGAAGATAATCCGATAGGTAGTGCCGCAGATGTCGTTCCTACTATTGCAGATATTTTTGGAATTAAGCAAACAGTGTACGACCAGGGATTACTCGATTCGAATGCTAGATCTTTATTTGATAGAATATGATGAAAAGAACAAACAGAATATATAGTCTCTTGTTTTTAATGGCCATTGTCATGTTTGGTAAGTCATGTTATAAGGAAGCAGAGAATGCACCAAACCCATTTGAAGAAGAATTGGTGAATCAGGACACAGTCAATTTTGAGTTACTCGATATAGATCCTACATCAATAGCAGGCTTATACCAAAACATCTTTGGCCCGACTTGCGCAAATGTGGGCTGTCATGACGGTACTTTCGAACCAGACTTTAGAACTATAGAAAGTTCTTACCATTCATTGGTATATCAAACACCCATAAAAAATGATGGTAGTTTGACCTACAGAGTAGATCCGGGAAATCCTAATCAGTCAGCTTTACTCAATAGAATTGCTGGAGCCATTCCACCTCAAATGCCAATAGAAATTGAACCTGATTCTGAATGGGCAACAAAATCTGCCGAGTTTACCCAAAATATCAGGACATGGATACAAAATGGTGCCTTAGACTTATCAGGTAATGAACCGCAGTCAGACTATATAGTTCCAAGTCTCCTAGGGGTAGTAGCCAAACTCGATGGCGAACTACTTTTTAGATTAAACGGGTTTGGACCATTACTCATTCCTGACTCACTAAGTACTGTAGAGATGTATTTTGCATTTGATCCATTTAACGACCCAGAATCTTTTATTACTAATGAGTTGACACTGGGATATGGAATTGATGAATTTACTGAAGACATCAGTATGACCATGGAAATACTAGATAACCCGATAGGTGAATATGGCCTGTATGGAGAAGCAATATTTTTTACACATAAAGTAGAATTGGATTTTGAGAATTTAGGCTTGACAGATGATCATGTATTCATGAGAGTAAAGGTTCAAGAGTCTTCTCGTCCAGTGATAGAAATACCAACAAATGAAGGTTTATACTACATTAAAGAATACATGTCTTTCATTCGTACTAATTAGTGTAGCTATTTTCTCTTTATCATCTTGTGAAAAAGAGGAGATAAACATTATATCGAATATCCCAGAAATTGAACTCATTTCAGTTTCGGCAGATACGATTGTACAATTTGAGGAATTTCTAACTCTTCGAATATCCTATAAAGATGGAGATGGAGATTTAGGTTTCGAGGAAACTGATCGATATGCTTTATTCATAAGAGATATAAGACTAGAAGAATTTGATGGATTTTATGTTGGCCCTATTTTACCCCCCGGTCAAGTAGCACCTATTATTGGAGAGCTAAATGTTGAATTTCCTGATTTATTTGTTTTTGGAAATGGCACTTCGGAAACCACACGTTTTGAAATCAAAATGATTGATCGTGGAATGAATGAAAGTAACATTTTAGTAACTGATGAAATTGTAATTACAAAACCTTAAACCCAAGAATGAAGCAAAGTCAAATTAGGACATATATCATTTCTCTGTTTGTGTTACTAAGTGCGCCACTGAGTTCACAGTACCTTATGCAAGATGCCTTTGTTACAGACTGTGAGGGTACTTTATCAGATAGTGATGCAGGTCCAGACGAAGGACAGTATGATCACGAAGAAGATTTTACCTTTACAATCTGTGTTGAAGGAGCATCAGCAATCACTGCGGTCTTCGATTTCTTTGCTACTGAAGAAGTCTACGACGTTATGACTGTTTATGATGGGCCTGATATCAATTCACCTATCATTGCTGTTTTAGATGGTGTTATAAATAATCCACCTGTATTAATTGCCACTTCAGGCTGCATGACTTTTCATTTTGTATCTGATGACAATATAGTCGCCCTAGGCTGGTTCTTAGAATGGACAGTTGAGGTTGAAGATGAAGCAAGTCCAGATATGATCATTGACTCAGATTTAGATTGCCCTTTAGGTAATCTAGAATTGACAATAGATCAACCCGTGCCTTGTGAAGTGTTTATTCCTTCTAATTTTCAATTAATTGGACCAGATCAAAGTGCTATTGCTTCTGTTATGCCTCTTAATTGTGAAGATGGAACAGCAACCATGTTTGATGTTACTTTTGCAGATAGCTTAAGTCTTGATGGGAATTATACTCTAATTTTTGAAGGATATATAGTTAACTCCTGTGGTGACACACTTACTTTTGAAACCCTGGTTGGTTTCGAGCTAACAGGATGCCCATTTCAAGTTGAAATATATTTGGTAGATGATGCTTGCCCGGGTGATTGTGGTCAAGTAGCAGTAGAAATTTACTCACTCGACCCAGGTCCTTATAGTTTTAATTGGTCTCATACTGCTGCAAATACTCAAACAGTAGATGTCTGTACTGAAGAACCAATTGCTATTTCTGTAACTGTTACTAATACTAGCACCGGCAACTCTGCATTTGATGATTTCATATATGAGCCACGACCAGTGCCTGTCATTTTCAATCCATTTATGGGAGATACACTCTGTGCATCTAATCCAGTGCATGACTATGTTGTAGATCTTAACGGAGGTGTTTGGAATTCTCAAATCATGGATAATCAAAATAATAACCGTTACCGAATTTGGAGATGGTTATGGTCTGATGGTTTACAAGAAGATATTATTACTTATACAGCTCCTAATGGTTGTATAGTCATGGACACAGTCTATGTAATTCCAATTTGGGCCGGACAGGATCAAGCAGTCTGTTTAAACGAAGATGAATTAATACTAACTGGTAACAATCCTGATGAAGGAACATGGGATGGCCCTAATACTAGTCCTGATGGAATTTTTACAGTAACAACACCTGGTGTATATGATGTGTCATTTACCAATGAAGAAGGCTGTAGAGATTGGAAAGTAGTCCATGTAGTTAGTGAAATTGTTTTTGATGAATTAGATACTCTCTGTAGTAATCAACAAGTAGAACTTCATGAATACGTTAATTCTTTCGGAGGAAGTTGGTCAGGCCCTGGAATTAATAACGCAATAAGAGGACGGTTACAAGCTTGGAAAGCAAACATTAATCAATGGAATACCTACCACTATGAAATAGAGGGCTGTAGAGATAGTATGCAAATATATATTCAAGGAATTTGGGCAGGACCAGATTTACATGTTTGTAGTTCTACTGAAAGTATTCAGTTACCATTTGTCGGTAGTTGGTCAGGTCCTGGAGTTTTTAATCCGATTGACAGTACTTATGATATAAGTGCATTGTCGCCTGGTGAATATACGATTACTGGTTCCAGGTCTGGTTGCTCTGACAACATGAAACTAACTATCCAAGATGTGAGAGTTGAGAGTCACGGCCAAGATATATACTGTTATGATGCTGGATGGATCAATGTGCATGATATAGTTAATGCCTCTCCAGGTAATGGCAATTTTTCTGGGGAAGGTGTATTTATGGACGGTGATAACTTCTATTTTGATCCTGGCTTAGTACAAGGGATTCAGAGTTATATTGTATTTGAAGCATTGGGTTGTAAAGATTCAGTTATGGTGGAGATTGAGCCGCCGGTAGATCTCTTAGACTATGAGTTTTGTGAATTCACCAGTTTAGAAATGTTGGATAATGAAGGAAACATCGGTTACTGGGAAGGGCAAGGAATATTAGTCGCAGAAACTGGATTAATTAATATACAAGAATTAGAGATAGGTTCCAATGAAGTCTACTTCATTACAGAATTAGGGTGCTATACTCCAGTACAGATAGAAGTTGTACCTTTTGTAGAAGCAGAAATCAATAACGTTTTGGAAAGCTACTGCTTTCAAGACACCAATTATACCATTGATCTTCAACCTCCGGGTGGGATCTTTAGTATCAATGGGATCATAAGCTCTCCGGACATAAACCCATCTATACTTGGTGCTGGTTATCATGAGCTATCTTATGTCGTAGGTGAAGGTGAATGCGAAGATAGATTAAATACTTTTTTTATTGTTAGTGATCCTATTTCTGGGTTTACCTATGCACAAAAAGATACCTTATGTCCAGACGAGTCTACTTCAATTTTTGTGGAAACAGAAGGCGGAAATGATGTGGTTTCAGCTTTTTGGGACCAAGGTTTAGGGTTTGGTAAAAGTCACATTATTTGGCCTGGTCAATCTACTAATTACTCAGTAACTCTAACTGATGGGTGTTCAGATGAGCTTTATTTAGATTTGGAAATAAATGTTGTTGACAGCTTTGAAGTAGATTTTAACTATGGACCAGAAGTGTGTTTTGGTGATAGTAGTTTTGTAGAATTACTTTTAGATAATTCAGATCAGTACAATATACTATGGAATGGTGGTTTAACAGTCGGAGGAACAAGCTTTAATAATTTACCAGGTACCTATAGTTTAGATATTGAAGAAGTAAATACTGGATGCAGGCAAGACTATATTTTGGACATACCAGGCTCAGAACCAATAGGAGCAGGATTCAGTATAACGCCTAACCAAGATTGTATTGATTTAGTAGATAATGAAATCACCATAGTTAATCTTGCTTTTGGTTACAGCGAAGGGTATATAAATTTTGGTCAAGGAGATGGAAATGTTGATTTAGACTTAGGTGTTCTATCAGATACTTATAATGATATTGGTGAATTTACAATCAGTCAATTTGTTACAAATGAATTAGGCTGTGTAGATACAATAAGTAGAACCATTTGTGTCAAAAATGTTGTACGCTTCTTTGTACCTAATGTGTTTAGCCCAGATGGCGATGGTGTCAATGACCTATTTACCTATGGTTCTTTAGGAATTGACAATTTTATACTTAATGTTTACGATCGATGGGGTAATGTGATGTACACTTCTACTAGTTTAGAAGAATCTTGGGATGGTACCTACCATGGAGATTATGTACAGAGTGGCGTATACACTGTAGTAGTACAATATCAAGATCAAGAAACTGGAGAGCCTTACATAGATATGTTCGATTTAACCATTGTTAGGTAGATTCAATAATAACCCTCTTTTTATTATCTTCATGAGGGTTACCTATTAGTATTACAATCACTATGATCGACTGGATAAATGAGATAAGACTTGATGAAAACACCGCACTCCGAAGAATCTAAAAAGATTTTAAGGATGTATTTATATCATTCATACAAAAGGATAATAAGATTTCAAATGAGGAAGCTATTGAAATATTTCAAAATAGCATGATCATCTTGTATGATAATGTAATACAGGGTAAAGTGGATAAAATTGATAATATCAAAAACTATCTTTTTACAATAGGTAAGAACAAAGCATTTGAGTTATTCAGACATAAAAAGAAAAACACCATTTATGATGATATATCTTATGCTTATTATATAGCAGATGAGAAAGATAATAACAAGCAAGAACTAGAAACTAATATTTCAAAAATGCAAGTCGTATTAAGGCAATTGGGCGATCCTTGCAAAACCTTACTAGAATTGTTCTATTTTAAGAAAATGAACAATAGTGAAATTGCTGTTCTCATGGATTATCAAAATGAAAATACCGTAAAAACTAAAAAATATAAATGTATCCAAAGAGCAAGAAAATTATTTATTGATGCTAAAGCTCTAACAAATGACTGATCCTAAAGATAATATTGACAAATTAGAACAAGACGTTCAAAAAGGTAATGAGTCATCGAACTACAGTTTGGAGGAACAGAAAATAATTGATGACTTGAAATTGATTAAAGATGCAAGTCGTACCAATGCTTTAGAAGAGAAAAAAAAATTATTAAAAAACATCGAAGAAGAAAAGTCTTCAAGTAAAATTAGAAGAGTGAGTCTCAAAAAACTATTCATTCCATTAAGCCTGGCTGCAAGCCTTTTGATCATAGCTGTTTTTTTATTCAATAGCGAAAATGGTATAATCAATAATCGTTCTCCATTATTTGATGAATACTTTGAAGTTTATCCAGAGCTTCTTTCAACAAGAGGAGATGCTGATATCCAAAAGCAAGAAAGGGATGCTATTCTATTTTATAAATCCAAACATTACGATAGAGCGGCAGAAAGTTTTTCTGAATTATATACACAATCCAATAAATCAGTTTATAATTTTTATGCTGGCATTTCTAATCTCTTAAATGATAATACAGATTTAGCCATAGAACAATTAGTGTCAATTAAAGATAGTAGTGATGTTCAAAACATACCTGTTAAGTATTATTTAGGTCTTGCCTATTTAAAAAATGGCGATAAAGAAAATGCAAAAGTTATTTTCGAAAACCCTGATCGCGCATTTCAATACTATAAAGAAAAATCAGCAGAGATTCTTGAGAAACTAAATAACTAGAATTAATTTCACGCTCAAATTTTGAGTTATTATGAAATGGAATTCTCTTTTAATTCTTTTAGTATCTTTTCTTTGTATTGTATCGTGCCAGACAAAAGAAAAGTCTGACTTGCTGTTTGAAAAATACTATGAGCCCGAATCTGACTATGTTGATGTAGTCCTTAAAAAATTTGATTATCAAAAGCCGTTCGAGTTAGACTCAACAATGATTACAGAAGATTCTATGTATTACTATAATAGAAAAGCTGTTCGCATTGCTGATCTAGAAGATCTTGAAAAAAAGAGAAAAGAATATTTCAAAGAGAGTCTCTTAACTTTTAAAAATAAGGACTTCAAAGAAGCCTATAAAAGATTTGAATACTACTGTGCTACTTATTTTGATTCAAATATAGATCATACTGTTGCTTTGTATTTTAAAGCTAAGTCCAATCTTAATGATGGTACCATTGATCAATCCGTTGTTTATGACTATGAAGATTTTTTACAAAGTAAAAGACTAAATCAAGACATGTACAATTATGGAAATTTTGAGATGATATTAACTATGATTAAGCTTAAAAACCCCAATGCAAAAGGACTTTTAGAAGCTACCTTTGGAGTTAGAAATCACATAAAAGCTGCAGAGATCCAAGAGCTCTATAAAGAATTAGAGTAAAAGAAAAAGAGGATCCGTTTAGATCCTCTTTATTTTAATTACTAATGGAAATTGAACTCCTCTTAAAGTTTTATTACGCGACTACTGTAATAAGTTCCATTCTCAAATTCTAGACGAATCATATAAACTCCAGCTTTTAAATGCTGTATATCCATTTGATGATTTTTATCAAAATGAGTTGATCTCATAACTAATTCACCAATGGCCTGCAAAGAGCTTTTAAAATAGCTGGTGTTAAAAAAATAATTATGTCATTATGGCAAGTTCCAGATCTCCAAACTATGGCATTTATGACACGCTTCTATGAAAACTGGATATCTGAAAGATTACCTATCAGAGAAGCTTTCCAAAAAACACAATTGGAAATGAGAGATCGGTTTTTTGATCCCTACGCCTGGGCTGGGTTTGTATTAATACAATGAAGCCCTTATTTCACACTACCCATACACATAACTAGCCTGTAGTCCAAGAGGTATTCCTACAACCCAAAACAGAATAAGGAATATCGTCCATAAGATTAAGAAAGCAACTGAGTATGGTATCATGATAGAGACCAGTGTGCCGATACCTGTTGATTTGTAATATCTCTGACAAAATACAACCACTAGTGGGAAATACGGCATTAATGGTGTAATAATATTGGTAGAAGAATCTCCTACTCTATAGGCTGCCTGCGTTAACTCTGGTGAATAACCAAGTTGCATTAACATCGGTACAAATATAGGTGCCAATAAGGCCCATTTTGCAGAAGCAGATCCAACAAAGAGATTTACAAATCCAGTTAAGAAAATGATTCCTGTGATGGTCACTGGTCCAGGAAGACTTAAAGCCTTAAGAGCAGTAGCTCCTTTAATAGCCAATAGTGCTCCCAGATTAGAAGTACCAAAAGCATTAATGAACAATGCACAGAAGAAAGCCATCACAATATAATAAGACATGCCATCCATGGCTTTAGTCATATCGTCAATGACATCCTTACTCTTAGAGTAAGACTTAGAAAAGTATCCATAAATCACACCAGGCAATAAGAAGAAAATGAATATCAAAGGCACAATTGACTGCATAATCGGAGCAGTAAAATCTACGAGCTCTCCATTTGCAGCTCTAAAAGGAGAATCCGCTGGCACGAGTGACCATGAGAATAGCGCAAACAATATAATCGATATAACCGTCGCCATCCAGAATCCTTTTCTTTCACCAGAAGTGATTTGACCCATATCAGGTGCCTCTTCTGCATCCTCATCTATTGGAGCCGTTTTATACAATCTTGGTTCAATGATCCTATCAGTTATATACCAACCAAGTAAAGTAATCAGAACACTTGATGCGGCTGTAAAAAAGTAATTACACAGAACATTAATCTGAATATCAGCATCTATGATCTGAGCAGCTGGTTGTGTAAATCCTTGTAAAAGTGGGTCCAGAGCTGAAAGTAATGGATTTGCACTAAATCCACCAGATACACCAGCAAATGCCGCTGCAATACCGGCTATTGGATGCCTTCCAGCTGCATAAAATATAATGCCACCTAATGGTATAACTAATACATAACCTGCATCTACAGCAGAGTGAGAAATGATGCCTACAAAGATGACCATTGGTGTCAATAATGATTTTGGTGTTTTACTGAGCATCAGCTTTAGTCCTGTATTTATGTATCCTGAACCATCTGCCACACCAATACCTAGCATAGCAACTAAGACTACACCCAATGGTGCAAAACTGGTAAATGTCTTCACCATATTTGCCAAGAACGACGCCATAGCATCACCTGTCAATAGATTCTGTATTCTTATTGCCTCACCTGTTCTAGGATTTAGCTCAGTGAATTCGATAGGCGCCAGTACTGCTGAAATGATCCAAACAAGGACCAAACTAATGAAGAACAAGACAGCAGGGTCGGGTAATTTATTTCCTACTCGTTCTATAACATTTAACATTCGGGTTACAAAACCCTTTTTGGTAGTATCCTGTTCGCTCATTTGAAGTTTTGTTGGTTTGCGTCAAATCCTAATATATCCTTTTTTAAGAATAATGAGAAGACTTCTTCATATCTTAAAAATGCCGTAACTTAAAGAACACAACGTTTAAGCAAAACACAAAAGATTTAATTATGACTGATGAAAAAATTATTTGTAGCCAGCCCCGAAGCCAAATCAAAAGCTAAGCAGTTTAGGATTATTGCATTTATTGCATGGATACTAGCTATCGCTGGTCAGATCTACGCCATTATGAATTTGCTCAGTAATGATAAGATGACCATGCTGATTGTGATGATTTTGGTAATCTTAGCTTTGGCCATTACTGGTTCTGTTTTATGGAAAAAAGCAAACCGCCTGGATCCTGCATCTGAGGCTGATAAGACTAAGTTTTTTATTCAGAATCAACTAGGAGCCATTATGGGTGTTCTTGCATTTTTACCACTGGTCATTCTAATTGTCACCAATAAGGATATGGACGGCAAAACAAAAGGTATTGCCGGAGGTATTGCCGCGGTAGCACTGATCATTGCCAGTGTTATGGGTATAGACTTTGATCCAGCATCCATTGAAAAGTATACCGAAGAGATTCAGGCACAAACCGAAACGCTAAAAACAATCAACGCTGGGACAGATAATGTCTATTGGTCTCGTGCCGGCAATAAATATCATGTCTATGAGGACTGTTATCATATAAAAGGCAGAGAATTATCAAGTGGTACGGTTAAAGAGTCATGGGAGCAAAAAGGCATTTCAGAATTATGTAAGACCTGCAAGAAAAAGGTCACGAAGGAAAACAGTGTTCCAGATGAAGAAGGGTAAATAGTATCAAGACATTTATTAAGAACAACGTATGAGTAAATTAAATTTATCAAGCCTACTGCTTGTATTAGCCATGTTTATATCATGTGCTTCCGAACAATCATTAACTAAAGAAAAGATAATCGGTAAGTGGAGATATGCCGTTGATACTTCAAGGGCAAACCATGACTTAATTAGTGATATTCAAATGACTGCATGGGCTTCATTAGATAAAACAGGAATCATCTATACCTTTTATGAGAATAATTCTGGATCAAAACTTAAGGAGTTAATTCAGTCTGCAGATCAGTTTAAATGGCAAATTGTTAATGATACTTTGATCTTAACTTATTCTCACTCTAAGGAGCGCTTAGTTTACGAAAATGAAAACAAGTTGAACTTTACTAAAAAACAAAACAATGGAGCGATTTTTTATTTGAAGCGTTGACCTTTACATTTAAATAACGATTGGAATATGAATAACCCTCCTCAAAATATTTGAAGAGGGTTATATTTTGACCCATTTAGAGAAATACTAAAATTAAAGCCAATTGATGGATATCGCACATTTGTGTTTTTAAAAGGAATATTAGTATTTGGTCCATAACCTTCAGGAGCTTGTTCACCATCAATAAATCCTGAAAGAAGCTTTTTTACCGTTGGATCATATATCCAGCCTCCAAATAAACCAAAGTGTCCTATATCTTTAATTGCAATTCCAACACTAGCACCTATAGCCAATGAAAAACCACTTCCTTCGTTAGAAACACCATCATTAACCCCAGCCGTAATTCCTGTATATACATTCTTTAAAATTTCCTCTTTATTTTATGGAAGGGTTTAACATATCCCATTATAGTTGGAAATAATCTGGTAATTCTTTCCCTTTCATCAGTAACCCTAATTACTCCATTATCATCAATTATTGCGTTTCCGATTAGAGCAGAGTCTACAGATGCGGTGAAATAACCAACTCCCATTGCAATTCCATAAGGTTTATCAATGTCCTGGGCTGAAATATTTAAATTATATAGAACTAAAAGTAAAACTGATAAGATTCTCATGATAAAAGTTATTAGTTTGCTAATCTTAATGGATGCTCTTTGTGAATTTCTCTTTTAGTGTCAATACAATTGATAGGTAACCCCTACATGATTAATTCATGATGATGTAGGATTAAAAAAGACTCAACAAAATGAATTGTTGAGTCTTTTCTTTGTGGACTATAAGATTAGCTGGTAAAATAAAAAACCCAGCAATTTGAATTACTGGGTTTTTGAATGTGGTCCCTCAAGGGCTCGAACCTTGGACCCCCTGATTATGAGTCAGGTGCTCTAACCAACTGAGCTAAGGGACCTATTATTTTATCTCTTTGTTTGTACCGGTTCTCTTCTGAACCTTCGACCCTCCCGATTTATCGGGATGCTCTAACCAACTGAGCTAAGAGACCTGATAATAACTATCTACCTTCAAGCCGAAGCTATTTTAAAAGGCTTGGCAAAAATAGTCCATTTTTAGTATTAAGCAATAAAATATCCCCGAATCATTGTCACAATATTCAGAAATTTTGAGCTATTTTCGATTTATAACAGTACTAGCTCAAATGAAGAAATCTTTATCTCTATTGATCGCTTGCTTATATCTTATTCAAACAAACGCCCAAATTAGTTTCATTGATAAGACAAATGAAGCAGGTTTGGATCACTGGTATCAAAATTTACAATATATGGGCGGTGGTTGCGCCTGGTTTGATGCCAATAAAGATGGCTATGAAGACCTATGGTTAACTGGTGGTAGTCAAAACGACAAATTATATCTAAATCAAGGTGACGGAAGCTTTGTAGATGTCAGTGAATCGTACAATCTAAACAATATTATCCCTCCTGGTACCTTAGGTGTCATTACTGGAGATCTAAATAATGATGGCTTTAGAGAGGTTATTCTTTTTAATGGTACGAATCAAGTGAATCAAATTCTTCTTAATGTAGATGGAGAACGTTTTGAAAATATAACCATAGGTTCTGGAATCGAAAACGATTCTTTATGGACCATGTCCTGTTCTTTGGCTGATATAAATCTCGATGGATACCTAGATATTTATTTTGGTAATTATATGGAGTCTCCTGCATTTCTGTATGATGGCAATGGTAATGCAAATGGATTTGATCACATCTGTTTTGAAGATGCCCTTTACATAAATAATGGAGATATGAGCTTTAGCAAGGCTGAAGATGATATTTGGGCTAATCAATATGGTTGTGTGCTGGCTTCTTGTTTTACAGATTACGATCTAGATGGTGATCAAGATTTAATGATAGCGAATGATTTTGGCGAATGGATTACACCAAATCGTTTATTCAAAAACAATTTTCCTGAACTAAATTTTGATGAAGTAGCTGGCGACCTTAATGCCGATGCAGCAGTCTACGGTATGGGGATAGCTGTTGGTGATCTAGAGCTAGATGGTGATCTAGATTATTATATCACTAATCTTGGCCGAAACGTTTTAATCAAACAAGAAGGTGATGGTTTCGTGGATATTACGACTGAAGCAGGTGTTGAAGACACACAATTCCAATCATTAAATACGGTTGGATGGGGAACTGTGTTTGAAGATATTAATAGAGATATGTATCCAGATTTATTTGTTAGCAACGGCTATATTGAATCATTAGAGTTTATCGAAACCAATCCCACTAATCCAAATAAACTTTATTTGAATAATAAAGACAATACATTTGAAGATATCTCCAATAATTCAGGTTTTAGCTATGGTGGTAGAACCAGAGGACTTGCAAGCAGTGACTATGATCAGGATGGAGATGTAGATATTTGTATTGTAAATGTAAATGGCCTTGAAGTACCCGGTCAAGAACAAAAAATTGTTTTGTATCAAAATAATTATGAAACAGATGGTAACTGGCTTAGTATATCTCTAGAAGGCACTGTAAATAATAAGGATGCATTTGGCTCTATAGTCCGTTGTTATGCAGATGACTATATTCTGGTTAAGGAATTGTCTACAAGTGGAACCCATGTTTCTCAGCACAGTAGCCGACTGCATTTTGGGCTTGGAGAGTATACAGCACTTGATAGTATTTTAGTCATGTGGCCAGGTGGTAAAATCCAATCAGTATATGAAGTAGCATCCAATCAGCATGTTCATATTACTGAGGACGAAGCACTTTATAATGGAACCGAAGACGAAACACTAAATACCTTAACTCTATACCCAAATCCAGTTGAGGATGTTCTGTTTTTTGGACTTGAGCAAGAAGTACAATATCAAATCTTTAACATCAAAGGTCAACTTATCCAGCAAGGTAAAGCCTCACGAGTTGATCTTAGAAATTTAGAATCTGGTATGTACATCATTAGTCATGGTGTTAACAAGGAAAAGCAATTCTATAAGTTCATCAAAGAATGAAATTAAGTTTTCCATTTCTTGCTTTAATAAGTTTATTGCTATCGCCTATACTCTACCTGCAATCAATTAGAGTGCGAAAGAAGGTCCCTGTTCTCCCTGAAGCTGCTAATCCGTCAGGGTACATCTCTAATGATTATAATAATGATTTCAGTTTATTAGTACTTGGAGAAAGTACTATGGCCGGTGTAGGTATAAAAGATCACAAAGATGGATTTGGATATACTCTAGCAGATAAAATATCTAATTACAAAAAGGAGAATGTACACTGGGAAGTAAAAGCTAAGAGCGGCTATACTGCAAAACAATTACATGATGAGCTTATCCCTAGTACACAAATGAAGGATCCCGATTTGATTGTCATTGGTACTGGTGCTAATGATGCCTTTTCATTAAATCCGCCTACAAAATTTGCAAGAGATATCAGTAAGTGCCTTACAGATCTGAAGAGTTTATTTCCGAATACAAATATTCTATTCATCAATATGCCTCCAATTCCTTATTTCCCTGCCCTTACCAAACTCATGCAATTTTGTTTGGGTCAATGGGTCCGGCTTAATGGTGAAAAACTAATTGAGTTGTCAGATAATAACTCAAACGTTTATTATATACAAGAAGAAATCACACCATCCGAATGGTTTGATAAATACGAAAACTACAGCACTATTGATGATATGTTTAGTGATGGTGTTCATCCATCTAAGAAAACTTATCAACTCTGGGCTAATGAATGTTTTAACTACATTTTAGAACAAAAGCTTCTGGACTAGTCTAAAGTATTATGACTTAACATAAGTAAGAAACTGCTGTAAGGTCGCCTCATCATTAAACTTACCACTATATTCAGAAGTAACTGTGGAGCTACCCTGATCCTCTACCCCTCTCGCCGACACACATAAATGCTCTGCCTCAATCATTACTGCAATATCCTCAGTACCCAAAACCTTTTTAAGTTCATTGGCAATTTGAATAGTCAATCTTTCTTGAACCTGTGGTCTTCTCGCAAAGTGATGAACGATCCTGTTAATTTTTGAAAGCCCAATCACTTGACCATTTGAAATGTAGGCTACATGTGCTTTACCAATAATAGGTAAGAAATGATGCTCGCAAAATGAGTGAAAAAGAATGTCTTTCTCGACTAACATTTCACTGTATTTATATTTGTTGTCAAACAGCTTGATATTGGGTTTGTTTTTTGGATCTAAACCACTAAATATCTCTTTGACATACATTTTTGCAACTCTATAAGGCGTACCAGATAAGCTATCATCTGTTAAATCAAGTCCAAGAATGAACATAATTTCTCTAAAGTGCTTTTCGATTAACTCGATCTTTAGTTCATCATCAAGTTCAAATGCGTCTGGACGGAGAGGCGTATCAAATGAGGTGCCTACATGATCATCACCAATGTTTTCTGCCGTTACTTTATTTACCTCAGCCTCCAAATTCAACAAAATTTCTTTCTGTTTCATACAACACGATTTTTAAGTCTAATTTTTGATTAATTAAGGGACGTAAAATATTCCAAATGACGACAGCAATGTTTTCTGCTTTTGCTTTATTTACCTCAGCCTCCAAATTCAACAAAATTTCTTTCTGTTTCATACAACACGATTTTTAAGTCTAATTTTTGATTAATTAAGGGACGTAAAATATTCCAAATGACGACAGCAATGTTTTCTGCTGTTGGGTTCAAATCTTTAAATTCTTCGGTATCTAGATTTAAATTCTTGTGGTCAAAACGAGCTTCTATCTCATGTTTTATAAGATCACTCAGGACCTTTACATCAATAACATAACCCGTTTCTGGATCGATTTCACCCGTTACTTTGACCGTTAAATTATAATTATGCCCATGATAATTAGGGTTGTTGCACTTACCGAACACTTCCTTATTCTTAGCTTCTGACCAAGATGGATTGTTTAATCGGTGCGCTGCATTAAAATGGGCTTTTCTGGCAACTGTTACTTTCATAATGTGACTGATAAACAGCCACAGAATATATTTTGTTTAACTTTTTATGTTTTTTGTTAAACACTATATAAAACATATCGTTAGCTAAATCCCGGTCTTATTTGTCAATTATCAGAAGCTGTAAGATTTGTGCTATCTTGAGGATAGACAATTGCCAATGATGAAAACACCTGAAGCTATTTATAATGCTTTTTCAATTCTATGCTTTTGCATAGTGTTTTCGATTCAGTCTCATTCTCAAATTACACCCTGGCTTAACAAATCAACGCATAATGAGATTCCCCATGTGATGTTATTGTCAGATAACTTAAAATATATTCTTTTGGCCGATAAGTCCGGGAGTATATCTGTTAGGGATGTAGAAACCATCAAGAAGATCAGAAGCTATGATTTAATTGACAATATAAATTCTAAATCTGAAGAACTTAAAACAGCATTCTTTGAAGCTGAATCAAATAACATCATTTGCTTAATCACTAAATCAAGTGATGGGAAAAAAGGAGATAGTTTAATTGTCAAAAAAATAAATTTCCATACTTACGATATAGAAACATTACTTACTAAACCCATTAAAAGCAATCAATTCAAGTTCGATATCGCTCCTTCAAAAAGAAGAGTCCTTTTATTATTTGGAGATAAGCTAGAAGAACTAGATTTATATACACAAAATGTAGAGGAAATTTGTGAGGATGCATGCGAAGCATATTACAACCAAGAAAATCAGATTCAATATAATGATCGATTTAAAATTAAATATGACATAGCTGAAGATGGAAATAATTTGTCCTCTTTTATTGTAGGTGCAGACTCTTTTATAGAGCTTAATGATCATCAAAACAATAATACTTATAAAGTACCATTCTCTAAATTAGATTCATTATCTGATCGTATTACCAATGAAAATTATAGAGTCAGATTTTATCCTTCTCAATTTGATGAATCTATCTGTCTGAAATTTATTAATAAGAATTACAACCAAAATGGTTACTCCACTCATTTATTTATCATAAGATCTGACAGCATAATAAAGTATCTTAAACACACTTCTTTTGACACCTCGTCAAATGCCGTTTGGCTAGCAAAAAGAAAACTATTATTTACAAACGATATTGATGAATTCATAATCTTAGAAGAAGGTGAAAATACAGTTGACATTAAAGATGAAGTCACAAGCTTTTATCCATCTATTAGCATTAACGATGATTTTAGTAAAATTCTATATAGCTCTGAAGGGGGTAGTACGTTTCTATTTGATCCTTTAAATGAAAACATTAAAAACTTAATAGATGAGGATTATAACAGATACTTAGATTTCTCAAATACTGATTCGTATATTCTCGTCAATAAAAATGGTGAAAAATCTGGTGATGTTTTTTCCAGTAATACGGAAATAGAAGATCTGGGTACTCTATCAACTAACTTAGATATAGTTTCGTTTAACTCTTTTGAATTATCAAAAAGAACCAATACAGTCATCTATACTTTCAATGTTAGATATTCTCGTTTGAAAAATGAAACATATAAACCTGATTCATTAATGTTTAATACTCAAGGAGAAATAATCGGTTTCTATAAAGACCAAATTAAACACTTTGATGTAGAACAGAATTTTATTAAAACTGATACATCAGAATATATTTCTAAAATTAATGGTCAGCACATCATAATCCAAAATTTAGAATCTGGAGAGAAGACAGTTATACTGACCTCAGGTTGTGATGAGCTTACTCTTAAATACTCATATGATATGCAATTCATATCTTATGCTTGTGCAGAATCAACTTATAGGTCTGTAAACCTTTTTAAAAATGATTACGATAAAAGCAATGATTGTTCTTTAATCCATTATGCAGACTCAGCTCCTCTAGCATTTAAAAGTGATTTTAATATAATCAAAGT
>Ga0213858_10000201_pt1 | contig 29205 bp, 25 predicted proteins | sample PICome_FD_160122 | JGI IMG/M metagenome (GOLD analysis project Ga0213858, IMG submission 160122) | Coastal seawater microbial communities near Pivers Island, North Carolina, United States - PICO245 | ecosystem: Environmental > Aquatic > Marine > Coastal | place: USA: North Carolina | collected... | reverse complement strand
ATTTGATGAAGACTTCAGTGATGGTGAACTGACATCTAATCCCACCTGGCAAGGAGACTTACAGGACTTTATTATAAATGATAATAATGAGCTTCAACTCTTTGCTGAAGAAGCTGGTGAGTCATTCCTATTTACAGACATTAGTCTAGGAAGTCCTCAATTATGGGAGATTTATCTTAGAATGGATTTTAGCCCTTCAAGCTCAAATTTTTGCAGAATATATTTAGGTTTAGACAGTCCTGAATTAAGCTCAGCTTCAGGATACTACTTAGAATTTGGACAATCTGGCTCAGAAGATGCTATTGAACTTTACCAATTAGACAAGGGTGCAAAAAGTCTGATAAGTACTGGAAGTATCGCTTCTATTGCCAATGACCCTGCTCAGGCAAGAATACAGTTTAGTTATACAAATGACAATACTATAAATTGTAAAGCAGACTTTAATGGATCTAATAATTACTTAGAGGAATTTACCGAAACACTAGTTTTAGATTTATCCACATTGAAGTACTTTGGTATTTATACCAAATACACCTCAACAAGAGTAGACAAATTCTTTTTTGACGACATAAGCATTCCAGATTTTTCAGCTCCTTCATTGAGCGACTTGGAAGTGCTAGATCAAAACACAATCCTACTTTGTTTTAATGAAGATTTAACCAACGCTGAGATAGATCAATTTTCTATCAGCCCTGAACTTAACATTGCCAGTTTAACTTTTGACCCTTTAAATGCAAAAAAAGTAGAATTACAACTATCTGATCCTATTGTTAGTGGTATCGAATACGTTCTTAACATTCACTCTATTCAAGACCTAATTGGGAATATAGCCGACGATATTAACCAAAGCTTCATTTTTGTATCAGAAGCAAGTATAAATGACCTAAAAGTCTCTGAAATACTTTTTGACCCTTTAATGGGTGGAGAAGATTTTGTGGAAATATATAACAGTTCGGACCAAGTTTTAAGCTTAGAAAATATCCAACTTGCAAATTTGGATAAAGAAGAAGTAGTAAACATACAAGCGCCTTCTTTCATTGCACCCGGTCAATATTTAGCTTTTACATCCAATAAAGACTTTCTGAACGATCAATATAATCTATTAGAACCTCAGAATGTATTTGAACAAGCCATTCCAAGCTTTAATAATGCAGACGGGAATTTTAGTGTTTTACTAGTTGGTGAAAACCAAACAACTACTATAGATAGCTTTGATTATCAAGAAGACTATCACTTTGTATTGCTCAATGATACCGAAGGCGTCAGTCTAGAAAGAATCAGTTATGAAGAATCCAGCCAAAATATTGACAACTGGCATTCTGCATCGGTAGCATCTGGAAATGCTACGCCTGGTTATGAGAATTCAAACTTCACGGATCTAATAGCTCCACAGAGTATGTTTGAACTGCAAAACAAGACCTTTTCACCTAATGGGGATTCTGATAATGACTTATTAATACTTAATTACCAAAGTACAAAGCCAGGCTTTATAGTTGATATTAATATTTTTGATGCCAGTGGAAGACCAGTAAAAAATCTGGCCAGATCATTATTTTTATCGGCCAGAGGTTTTATACAATGGGATGGTATAAATGAAGAAGGTGAGCGAGAAAGAATCGGTGTTTACATTTTAAATATTTCAGGTTTTCATCCTGATGGCGATAAAGTAAATGAGAGATTATTATTCACACTTGCAGACTTCTTAGATTAAGAATGGGAGATTCAAAATCATATATCAATGTAAGAAACATCATAAGTATAATCATTATAGGTTTTGCGCTGTTATTGATTTTTACGCCCGATATAGAATCATTAGAAAAACTCAGATATCTAAATAGTTATTTCATGTTGGGCTTTCTAGCCCTAGCAATGCTTATGCTATTCTTAAGTGAGAAAAGATTGATGTTTGCTTCTATTACAGCATGTGCTTTGCTTTGTATCTTCTTAAAATCCGTATCAAACCAACATATAGTTCTACCTGAGATTAATGATTTGGCTGACATTAAATTAGTTCATTTTAATTTAGGCAACTTTGAAGGGCATCCGGATAGTGTACTCAAATTGATTAATACCACAGATGCTGATTTAATCTCTTTTCAAGAATTCACTCCTTCCTGGGATAACTACTTCAAGAATAAAATTGGACAACGGTTTGACTATTTTAGTAAAGATGTCAGAATCGACCCTTATGGCATGTGTATCTTTTCAAACTTTCCAATCAAGAATGCCAGCATCTACTACGCAAACGATATCCCAAATTTTAAATCCGAAATAATTATAGATGGTAAAACCAGATTTAATCTGTTTTCTTCTTATGTGCTCCCACCCTTTCAACAAAAAGAAACTGATCAAACCAAAGAACACTTAAATCAAATTGCCAATAGAATTGAAAAAGCTAATTACCCAGCGCTGATATTTGGTGATTTTAATATGGTTTATTGGTCAGACGAATTAATTCATTTTAGAAGTAAACTGGGTTTATTAAATTCTAGGCGAGACGCAAACATCAGCTTAGTTAGTCAATCTTTTGATCATATTTTTTATTCTGATGAATTAGAGTGCACATCATTTGACGAAATCTTAGACAGCAATGGTAAACACATAGGTATTAAAGGCGTTTATCAAATCAAGAAAACAGATGAAGAAATGAAGAAAACTATTCTCAGTATCAGATAAAAAAGTAATTTTAAGAAGATAGATCTTAAACACTTATGGAGTATAAAACCGTTTTTGTCCCATCCCCCATCAAGCCATCAAAACGAGGATACAAGTACTATAATAATGTTATAGATGGAGAGGTTTTGTCAAATGATATTCAGGCTACGATAATTATGATGCAAGACAAAGGCTTTCAGTTATTCTCAAGCACTCCAGTAACTTCTACAAGGTATTATGGTCAGGTCTATACTGAAGGACTAGTGTTAATTTTTCAAAAATCAAGCTCAGAAGAGTGATCAACATTTACTGCAAACCCTTTGAAGAACTAAGTAATCTAGAACTTTATGATATTTTATCTCTTAGAGAGCAGGTATTTATTGTTGAACAGAGTTGTCCCTATCAAGATGCTGACGGCTTAGACAAATCTGCATTACATGTATCATTATACTTTGACAATGATTTAGCTGCCTACGCGCGTATATTACCCAAGGGCTTATCATACAATCATTATGTTGCTATTGGAAGAGTAGTAAGTTCCCCTAAGTATCGAGGTAAAGGATACGGAATAAAATTATTCCAAAAGGTAATGGAGATTTCAGCTGATAGGTTTCCTGGTCAAACCATTAAATTATCGGCCCAAACCTACATCCAAAGATTTTATCAGCAATTCGGATTTGAAGCTATTGGAGATGTTTACCTAGAAGACGACATTCCCCATATCGCTATGGTCTACAAGTACTAAGCTTGCAATGTTTTATGGGCATCATTAAGTAGTTTTCTTACTGAATCATTATCCATTGATTGAGCATATACTCTCAATACAGGTTCAGTACCACTTGGCCTTACCATTACCCATTGCTCGTTTTCCAGAACAAATTTAAATCCATCAATAGTTTCGGTATCTAAAACCTCATAATCACCTATTCTCTTGATTTCTCCATTTGCACATTTTGCTATTATATCTTGCTTCTCCTGTTCTGTAATGTGTAAATCGTCTCTGTCAAATTTAAAAGAACCCACCTTTGCGTAAATATCCTGGATAAGCTCTTTTAAGGACTTTCCAGTTTTAGCCATAAACTCCATAATAGTCAAGGCAATCCAAATACCATCTCTTTCTGGAATATGGCCTTTGATTGCTAATCCTCCAGATTCTTCACCACCTACTAATACATCTTCTTCTGTCATGATCTCTGCAATGTATTTAAAGCCAATCTTCGTGACTTCTAAATCCAATCCGTATTGTTCAGCAAGATTTTTCATTTTATTAGTTACCGAGAAAGTAACAATGACTTTTCCATCTAACAGCTTATACTCTTTCATATAATATAAGAGCAATAGAAGTATATGATGAGAATCGACAAATTCTCCATCTTCATCATACAATCCTATTCTATCTGCATCTCCATCATTTGCAACACCTAACTCTAGACCAGGATTGTTTTTTAGTGTATCCGAAAGCTCTTTAAGGTTTCTGTGTATTGGTTCAGGTGCCTGCCCATCAAAAGAGGGGTTATACTCACAGTGCAATAAAGTAGCCTTAGGGAATAATCGTCTAATGACATTTTGCCCCGCACCATACATAGCGTCGTAAGCTAAATTTATATTTTCCATGAGCGGTAGATCAAAATTAGCTTTAACATGATCTAAATATAATTGCTCTAAATCAGCATACTCTATTAATCCTCTTTCTTCTAATTCTTTGATGCTCGGTGTACTTCCAAGTGGTGTTTCTGGAATGATAGCTTCAACTTCTGCAATATGAACAGGTAATGTCGGTCCACCGAAAGAAGACTTTAGTTTAAAACCATTATAACTAGGCGGATTATGACTGGCAGTTATGACAACGCCCAAATCTGCATCGTATCGCGTTACACCAAGTGATACCATAGGAGTAGAAACAAAATTTTTATCGATAACAACCTTGATATTGAAATTACCAAATATCGAGGCAACCACCTCTGAAAACATCTTCCCACCAAAGCGACAATCGTAACCTACAACTACTTTATTCATGGACTTTTGCAACATCCATCTAGCTGTAGCTTCTGTCACTCTTTTAACATTATCTACTGTGTAATCTTTTGCAATAATTGCCCTCCAACCGTCTGTTCCGAATTTGATTTTACTCATATGATTTTCTTATAGCACAAATATAGAAATTTCTATAAAGTTGATTTGTTATATTAAAATAAAGCTTAATGTATTTATGACTAAATATCAAGGCTTTATTATATTTACGACTTCTTAATATGATAGACTCATTTAGACATAAGGGCTTAAGAGCTAATTTAGTTAAAGAATTAGAATCTAAAGGCATTAAAAACAAGGCAGTCCTTGAAGCCATCAATACGGTACCAAGGCATTTGTTTTTAGATAACGCCTTTGCAGATTGGGCTTATAAAGATCAAGCATTCCAAATAGCTTGTGAGCAAACTATTTCGCAACCATATACTGTAGCTAGGCAAACTGAACTATTAGAACCTAAGCCAGCAGATATTGTATTGGAAATTGGTACTGGCTCTGGATATCAAGCAAGTGTTTTAAGTCATCTTGTTAAGAAGGTTTATTCTATAGAAAGGCATAGACTTCTATTTGAAAACACTTCAAAACTATTGGATAAATTGGGCTATGGCGGAATAAGAACCCTATATGGAGATGGCTATTTAGGGGCGCCGAGATTTGCTCCTTTTGACAAAATACTCATCACTGCTGCTGCGCAAGAGATTCCAAAAGTTTTGTTGGATCAATTAAAAGTTGGTGGTTTCATGGTTATTCCAATTGGGGGAGATAGAATTCAGACCATGGTGAGAATCACAAAGACTGCTGAAGAAGAGTACAAAAAAGAAGAATTTGGGAAATACTCTTTTGTACCCTTTATTTCAGGCGTCAAAAACTAATAGCATTTCTTAGTTTATCTTTCTACCTCCAACAGTTTTACTTTCATAATCCACATCATTATACTTATCTATATCTACTAATAGACAAGCTAATGCGCTCTCGGAGGTCGTATTATAAGTTTTCCCATTATAGCTCACTTGTCCAACTCTTCGATCCCAGTCTTTAGCAAGTAAGACATATTTACCCCCCACTTGCGGATTTGGACCAAACATTAGATACTTTTCTGAATCTTCTTCAAATGAAATGGCCATCCTATTCTCTTTTGGACTAAATAGTAACACACCCGGTGTTCCTTCCTTGAATACAATCTGCTCCACATCTCTTCCATTTCTTACCTCAATCTTCCCTTCAGTAATCCTGGACTCACCTACACCCAAAGTTCTTCTCAGTACAATATCCTCAGACAAATAAAACTGAATACGTTGTAACTCAGATTCTGACCAATCAAACTTTTGCTGTAATCTTTTTGTAAATGGAGTTAATTTGTTTGAACAAGAAGATAGACCAACTAACAGACTGCTAGCGATCATAAGGTTTAAAAGAAACTGCTTCATAATGTAATCTTTAGTAAGTAATCAACACCAATGGTATTTTATGATTGACTCTAAATAATACAATCTGTTTCAAATTAACACCAGCCTTAATTTTTGTTTAACTCAAAAAAGCCAATTTTAAGATTTTTGTAATCTTCTTTTAGCTTCAAAAAAGGATTTTATGATTTGAGAACAGTCCTCATGAAGCACGCCATATTCTAGTTTAGTCTTCTCATGTAGAAGTTCTTTACCATATTTCATGAAGCCATTTTGCTCGTCCCCAGTTCCGTATACTATCTTCCCTATCTGACTCCATTTTAACGCACCAGCACACATCATACAGGGTTCAAGTGTTACATACATGGTACAATCATGCAAATATTTAGCACCTAGGTAGGAGGATGCTGAAGTTATGGCTAAGATCTCAGCATGAGCTGTGACATCTTCGAGTAGCTGAACTTGGTTGTGCGTCTTTGCAATAACTAAATTATTTGCAACGATTACTGCCCCAACTGGAACTTCACCAATTTCAGCTGCTTTTTGTGCCTCTCGTAAGGCTAATTTCATGAAATATTCATTTGAAAATAATTCTGCCATATATCCTAAACTTTGTTCAGCAAGAATTTGTCTTGATTTGTAGCAATTGAAATTATGAAATAATACAATTGGATTGAAAACTTATTAGAGTTTTTATAATTTTGCGCATGGAAACAAATCATACTTCAAACTCCTCCCGATTTTTAGATGGTCTTACTTTTGACGATGTACTTTTAGTACCATCTTATTCTGATGTTCTTCCTAGAGAAGTTGACATTAGTTCACAATTGACCACTGATATCAAATTAAGAACACCTATCGTTTCAGCTGCTATGGATACAGTAACAGAGTATCAACTAGCTATCGGCATGGCACGACAAGGTGGTATTGGTATTATCCATAAAAACATGCCTATTGCAGATCAAGCTCAGCAGGTTAGAAAAGTAAAGCGATCTGAAAGTGGAATGATTCAAGATCCGGTAACGCTTAATCAGAATGCCAAAGTTGCAGAAGCCTTGGATCTGATGAGTACTTATAAGATTGGAGGTATACCTATAGTTAATGCTCAGAAAAAACTAATCGGTATTTTAACAAATAGGGATTTACGTTTTGAAACAAATCTAAATAGATCAGTGACTGATATCATGACTTCTGAAAACCTAATCACTGCCTCAGAAGGAACAGATTTACACCAGGCAAGAGAAATTCTCCAAAAATATAAGATTGAAAAGCTTCCTGTAGTAGATGATGACAATGTATTAATTGGACTCATTACATACAAGGATATCTTAAAATTAGAAAGTTACCCTAATGCCAGTAAAGATTCTCTAGGAAGACTTGTGGTTGGCGGAGCTCTAGGAATTTCATCTGATACCTACGAGAGACTTGATGCTCTTATCGAAGTCGGTGTTGATGTAGTTTGCATTGATACTGCGCACGGCCATTCTCAGGGTGTCCTCAATGTCATTAAGGACATCAGACAAAAATATCCAGAGCTTCAAATCATAGGTGGAAATGTGGCTACTGGAGAAGGTGCAAAAGCTCTGGTAGATGTAGGTGTAAACGGTGTTAAAGTTGGAGTCGGACCAGGAAGTATTTGTACAACTAGAATTATCGCCGGTGTGGGCGTTCCGCAGCTTTCTGCTATTATGCAAGCAGCAGAGGTTTGTAATAAAGCCGGTGTCCCAATCATTGGTGATGGTGGTATCAGATTTACCGGTGATATTACTAAAGCTTTAGCAGCAGGTGCAAGTACCATAATGGCGGGTGGTTTATTTGCAGGTACTGAAGAGGCTCCTGGTGAAACCATTATTTTCCAAGGAAGGAAATTCAAAGTGTATAGAGGTATGGGTTCAATTGGTGCCATGAAGAAGGGATCAAAAGATAGATATTTCCAAGATGTCGAAGATGATGTAAAAAAACTGGTTCCAGAAGGTATTGAAGGTAGAGTTCCTTATAAAGGCACTGTTTCTGAAGTTATGTTACAGTATATTGGTGGTCTTAAATCAGGAATGGGTTATTGTGGCGCTGCAACCGTAGGTGACTTACAAAAAGCTAAAATGATCAGAATTACACATGCGGGTATTATTGAAAGTCACCCACATGATGTAACCATTACTAAGGAAACACCAAACTATCAAACTTCATAAATGCAGTATAAAGCTGTAGTCATAGGTGCTGGTTGCTCAGGTATAACAGCAGTAAAAAATCTGGTAGAAAATGGTCTGACAGATATCATTTGTCTGGAACAGAACGACGCCATTGGAGGTAATTGGTATTTTAACGACACTCAGGGGCATTCGAGTGTTTGCGAAACTACTCATATTATATCTTCTAAAACATTGTCGTCCTATAGAGGGTATCCAATGCCAGATAGCTACCCAGATTATCCATCTCATGTACAGCTATTACAGTATTTTAATGACTATGTGGACCATTTTGATTTAAGGAAGTATATCCAATTCAATTCCAAGGTCCAGCATATTGAAAAATTAAAGGATGAATCTTGGCAAATAAAACTATCTAATGGCGACGAAATTAGATCTCAGTATTTATTGCTGTCTAATGGCCATCATTCAGTACCTAGATATCCTGATTTAAATGGTGAATTCACTGGTAGATTTTTACACTCACATGACTACAAAAATAACGAGTCCTTCAAAGGCGAACGGGTCTTAGTCATTGGTGGAGGGAACTCAGCATGTGATTGTGCGGTAGAATGCTCCAGGGTAGCAGATCATGTGTCTATCTCCATGCGTAGAGCTCATTATATAATTCCTAAATTTATTATGGGAGTGCCTACGGATGTATTTAACCAAAGATCATTGTGGCTACCAAATTGGATTAAGAACCTAGCATTAAAATTGGTTCTAAAACTTCAGATAGGTAGTTATACCAGATACAATTTACAAGACCCAAAATTTTCAGTGACTGAAGATCATCCTACTTTAAACTCTGAATTACTTTATAAGATCAGACATGGTAAAGTCCATGTGCAAAAAGGCTTAAAAAAGATATCAGGGCAAACTGTCCAATTTGTAGATGGTACTGAAAGAGAATATGATACGATAATTGCTTCCACAGGATTTAAAGTCGCAACCCCCTTTTTTGATAAAGACTTCTTAGATTATTCAGATGCGGATCGCATAGATTTATTCCTAAGGATGTTTCATCCTGAACATAAGAATTTAATTTTCATAGGTCTTGTCCAACCTCAAGGCGCCATATGGCCAATCAGTGATGTACAATCTGAACTTGCCGCTTTATATATACAGGATAGATACGAAACACCACAGCATTTAGAAAGCTTAGCGAAAAAGGAAGCTGATGCTATCCAAAATCAATTCCTCAAAAGTAAAAGGCATACAATAGAAGTAGACTTTCATGAGTTTGTGAAAAAAGTAAAGCGAGAAATCAAGAAAGCCAAACCTGCAGCTTATGCAACTCCTTAGTAGAGATTTTTATCAAAACACAAATCCTTTCTTTGTTGGAGAGCAATTAATCGGAAAGATTATTGAAACTTCATTTGATCAAAAAGTTTGCACTGCCAGAATCGTTGAGTTAGAGATTTACAAAGCACCCGAAGATAGAGGAAGCCACGCCTATCAAAATAAATTAACCGATCGTACTAAAATCATTTTCGAGAAAGGTGGCCTTGCTTATGTATATCTCTGTTATGGCATCCATCATATGTTTAATGTTGTTTCAGGTCCGGAAGGTGTGGCTCATGCCATTCTGATCAGAGCGGTTGAGCCATTACAGGGTATTCACACAATGAAATCCAGAAGAGGTATTGAGAAAGAAGTACAGTTAACAAATGGACCTGGCAAACTTTGCCAAGCTTTAGGAATTAAAACTAGCTTTGACGGTGAAACACTATTCGAAAGAAGATCGAAAATTCGACTTTTGGATGATGGTTTTAAATATATTCCTGATGATTTATACAAAGGACCTCGTGTAGGGATTGCTTATGCAAAAGAAGATGCAAATCTCCCCTACCGATATTATCTGAAACAAAATAGCTTTGTGAGTCGTCCTTTAATTGTAAAATATTGACCAGCTTTTTGCTGTTAATTCTAATTATATGATCAAATACACATTAATACTAATCTTACAGCTTTGCTTTTTCAGTCAGATAAACGCTCAGTTTGATGATATTGAATTTGAAGATTTAGTCTATTATGATCATTTAAAATCTGTTGAATTTATACACGATCGGCAGTTTGGAGAATTACCAATAGTTAACTTAAAAAGACCTGCGTCATTACTTTTAAAGTTTGATGACCTAGAGGCAGGTGATAAGCTATATACTTACCGGATTATTCATTGTAATAGAAACTGGCAACCTTCAGAATTAGATGACTTTGAATATTTAGATGGATTTAATGGAGAGGAAATAGATAACATCCAGTACTCAGCAGGTACTTTACAGGATTACACCCACTACGAATTGACTCTACCAAATGATGATATCAGATGGACATTAAGTGGTAATTATTTACTGGTAGTATACGAAGGTGAAATAGATGAAGGCATACCAGTTATAAGTAAAAAGTTTATGGTTACCGAGCAAATTGCTTCTATCGGTATGCAAGTTGATAATCCGAGAAGTGTCATGTATTTAAAGTCTCACCATAAAATCAATCTTACCTTAAACCTACTTAAGAATAGAGTATCTAACCCTTTAGAAGAAATCACAGCTACTATTTATCAAAATGCCAGATGGGATAATGTGCAATCTGAATTGTATGCTGAGAATATTTTGGCTAATCAACTCATTTGGAGAAATAATCCAGAAGTGATTTTCGGAGCAGCTAAGCCATTTAGAAATTTTAGATTTTTCAGTTTGAAATATGTGACTGATTTTATTTTTTCCATTGACCTGGAAAAAGATAATACATACATTCTTCTTGATCTTCAACAGAGCAGAAAAGAAAGACGTTTCATAGATGACTTTGATTTAAATGGTCGTTCTTTTTCAAGAAACGATGATAGACCTAATACAGATACACAGTCTGAATACGCAAAAGTCATTTTCACCTACGAGCAAGATTGGCCTTATGATAAGGACATGTATATCATTGGTGCATTTAATAACTGGAAAGCATTACCCGCTTATAAGATGGATTATGTAGAAGAAGATAGATTGTACTACAAAGAATTGTATCTAAAGCAAGGTTATTATGATTACTTCTTTGCGACTTCAGATGGAGAGGTAACAAGCACAGAAGAAACTGAGGGTAATTTCTTTGAAACAGCTAATCAGTATACTGCTATTATTTACTATGCTGAGTATGGTACTCGTTTTGATCGTATTATAGCTGTCAATCATGTTCAAAGTGAATTTTAATAAGAGCCTTTTAACTAATAATTAAGGACGATCTATCAAAACCTTCCATTTTTTTGGTTTCATCTGATTTTCTTCCCGCTTTATATATTTAATCGAGCTTTTCACAGCAAAAAAGATATTTTTATTTCACGATCTGGATAAGTCTATTCAGATGCTAATTAAATAACGGGAAACTAATATGATGAGGACTATTCTATTGACCATATTCAGCGTAATGATCTTTCTAACTTCAGATGCTCAAAGTAATAAATGGAGTCTTGAAAGATGTGTTCTTACTGCTACACAAAACAGTATTGGTGTTAAAATATCTGAACTTGGAATCGAACAGATGCAAATATCAGAGAAGCAAGCTAAGCATAACCGAATGCCAAATTTGAATGCCCAAGGAGGTGCTAATTGGAATTTTGGTAGAACCATTGACCCAACTACCAATGAGTTTAATACAGAAACTTTTTTCTCGAATAACTGGTCTCTTTCCTCAGGTGTAGTCATCTACAATGGTGGAAAAATCAATAAAAGCATCAAGCAATCTAATTTAATGACAAGAGCTGCAGAACAGGATTATCAGCAGCAACTAAGAAACATAAGCTTACAAGTAGCTAACACCTACTTAAGTGCCATTTTTGCGCTGGAGAATAGAAAGATCAGTGAAAATCAACTTAAGTTAAGTGAGGAGCAATTAGATCAGGTGAATAAGATGATTGAGAGCGGAACACTACCTGCAAATGAAGCATTAGAGATTCAGGCTCAAATAGCTAGAGAAAGTCAAAATATTATTTTAAATGACAACAATTATGAAGCAAGCCTGCTAACTCTAAGACAGTTGTTAAGATTAGATCCGCAAGAAGAAATGATACTAGATGTACCTGATCTTGACAATATGGAAACAACAAATCCATTTTCTGTCAGTTTTGAAGAAGCTTATAACTTAGCATTACAAAATCAACCAAATATAAAGGCTGGTGAATTAAGAGTGGAAAGTAGCAATATCAGTAAGTCTTTAGCAGCTGCTGATCAACTACCTTCATTATCATTCTTTGGTTCTTTAGGAACTAACTACTCAAATAGAGGTATCAATTTAATTGGAGAGCAAGATATTACTGTTACTCAGAATGTTGCTATCAATAATGAACCAGCAACATTAGCATTTGATCAGAGTATTCCAATTTTTGAAGATGCGCCCTACAGAGATCAGATAGATAATAACCTATCATATGGCTTTGGTATTGGTTTGAGTATTCCTTTATATAACAATTACTCAGTTGCTGCCTCAAAACAAAGAGCAGAATTAGATAAGCAACAAACATTATTAAATAATCAGCAATTAAGAGAAGATCTTAAAATTAATGTTCAGTCTGCCTTAGCTGAAAGCAGATCAGCAAAACTAGCACTAGAAGCCAGTGAAAAAGCATTAGAATCACAAAAGGCTGCTTTTGAGAATGCTCAAAAAAGATTTCAGCTGGGTGCAATCAATAATTTTGATTATGTGACAGCTAGAAACTTAATAGATAACGCTGAGATAAATGCATTAATCTCCAAATATGATTACATCTTTAAATTAAAAGTATTGGAGTTTTATATGGGTAAAACAATAACTTTAAACTAACTAACTCAATTATATTAAATCGATGGCAAAGAATAAAAACCGTACTTGGCTAATTGTAGGTCTTGTGCTAGTACTGGCAACCTTGATCGGCTTAGCTGTTGCAAAAGGCAAAAGATCTCCTAAAGGCGAAAGAGTCAAAATAGAAGAAGTCAAAAAAAGAACTATTAAAGAGACAGTTTCTGGTTCGGGAAAAGTCTTTCCTGAAAAAGAAGTTAAAATCAGTTCAGATGTTTCTGGTGAAGTAGTAGAATTATATGTTGCAGAAGGAGATTCAGTCAAAGCAGGTCAAATTTTGGCAAAAATAGATCCTGACGCATATGAGTCAGCCGTTGAAAGAGGTCAAGCTGCATTGAGTAATGCCAAAGCCAATGCTTCTATGTCTAAATCACAGGTACAAAACGCAGTTGCTCAAAAGGAGCAGATTATTGCAAACCTTGAAAATGCTAGAAATATTCATGGTCGTAATAGTAAACTTTTTGATGAAGGTGTGATTTCACAAGCAGAATTTGATCAAAGTTTATCAAACCTAAGAGGTCTGGAGGCAAACCTTAGAGCATCAGAGGCATCATTAGAATCAGCTGAAGAGGCGGCAAAAGGTGCTTTATATAATGTTCAAAGTTCTCAAGCAAGTTTGAAGGAGTTAAGAACAAACCTTAACAGAACTGTCATTTCTTCACCTGTTTCAGGTATAGTATCCTCCTTATCAGTTGAGCAAGGTGAAAGGGTCGTAGGTACAATACAAATGACTGGTACAGAATTAATGAGAATTGCAAATCTCAACGAAATGGAAGTTCAGGTTGAAGTCAGTGAAAACGACATACTTAAAGTTAAATTAAATGATATGGCTGATATTGAAGTTGATGCCTATCTAGACAAAACATTTAGTGGTGCAGTTACAGAGATCGCAAATTCTGCCTCTAACATACAAACTGCTAGTGCTACTTTAAGTTCTGATCAAGTAACCAACTTCATAGTTAAAATACGCATTGACTCAAAGTCTTATCAAGACTTAATAAATAATAGTGTTTATCCATTCCGACCAGGTATGTCTGCTTCTGTTGACATATACACAAAAATGCAAGAGGATGTCACCACTATTCCGATCCAAGCAATCACAACTAGACTAGAAGATGAGGAAGATGATGACAGTGATCTATTAGAAGTTGTATTCGTCTATGACGCTGATACAGTTAGTCAAGTCGAAATTAGCTCAGGTATTCAGGATGATGAGTTTATCCATGTATTATCAGGTTTAGAAGAAGGACAACAAGTCGTCGTAAGCCCTTACAGTGCAATTTCCAAAAAATTGGAAGATGGGTCAAAGGTCGTATTGAAAAAAGATAAGGACGAAGAAGAAGAGGATTGATGGCAATTAAAAACCCTGCTTTAATCATATTTGTCAAAAACCCGGTACTCGGGTCTGTCAAAACTAGATTGGCATCCGCCATTGGTGATGATGCAGCTCTAGAGGCTTATATTATGATGTTAAAACATACCCGTGATATAAGTCTAGAAGTTGATATCGAGAGATATCTATTCTATATCAATGGTATTGAAGATGATGACATCTGGGATTCAGGTACATTCCATAAAATGAATCAGTTTGGAGAAACCCTTGGAGATAAAATGATCAGTGCATTCTCATATATTCTGACGCTTCATGATGCGGCGATAATTATAGGTAGTGACTGTGCAGAACTTACACCTGAGATCCTAAATAAGGCGATCAATGGCATCAATAGAGCTGATGCTGTTATTGGACCCAGTTATGATGGTGGATACTATTTATTTGGTTTAAAAGAATTTGAAAAATACTTCTTTACAGATATTGATTGGTCTACAGACGAGGTGTTCGATCAAACTATGAAAAAACTCAAATGGCGATCAAAGAGTGTAGTCATACTAGATGAACTCAATGATGTTGATACCATCAATGAATGGAAACTCGTAGAAAAGGATATGAAAAATAAATACGGTCAAGGAAATTCTTCTGAAGAAGAATAGCCTTTTTTATACTTCTGAAACCCTACCAGCTAGAATTAACTATTTTCTTTAAAATAAGCTTTCAGGTCTTCAACCTGTTGATTACTCATCTTTTGATCAGGATATTTAGGCATATAAGATCTTTTACCTGAATAAGATTCAACACCATATCTTATGACCTGATACATTGAGTGACGAGAATATCCATCTGATTTTTTACTCAACCACTTCATTGATAATTTACTATCATCTAAATGGAGATAAGAATATCTTCTATTCTCATGGCAATGAAGACAGCTATTCTCATAAATCAACTTACCATTATCTGGGTTCGTTGCATTAACAGAATAGCCAGCTTTTCTATCTTCTGGCGGATATGAAAAATCAGCTGGTGAGCCTGATAAGTATTTACTCTTAATTGCCTTAATCACCATTTCTGTATCTTCTTTTTTGTCTATGGCATTTTTAATGATATCGTATTCTGTATCAGTAAAATGTAAGTCTGACATTTTTAATCCTATTGTCCATAGATAGGCCATTATTGACTCTAATTCCCAATCATTTAGAGCACGGCCTTTGGCACACTCTACTGCACATAATTGAATCGCATTACGAATATCATATCTAGCGTCATTAACTAAAGCTCCATATTGTTCTTCATAATCGCCATTATAAAATGTAGTCCTATCAACAGCACCATATAAGGTAGTTCCCTGTAAAAAAGGCATTTCTCTTTCATTGGTATACCGTAATCGTTCTTCTGGATTAGAAAATCTCAAATCAGGATCTTCCTTTTCTACATTATGGCAAGAAGTACAAACAAAATGTTTACTCTGTTTTTTAGAGTTACGTCCATATTCTGTTGAAAAGCCATTATGAACAATATCATAGCCTATCTCAGCACTGTAGCCTTCTACTGATTCTAATAAAACATTAGGTGATTGATCTCCTAACTCTGATAAGACTTCTTGAACAGTCATACTATTGACTGCAGTCTGCTCATCAAAATTCATAAAAGACATCCAAGCTATAATACCGACAACTAATACAACTGTGCTCAATAACCTCATAATTATCTCAATCTAAATTGTCTAGCAATTGTAAATCCTAATCTATATTCTCCATCTGCCCAATTGGAAGTAGTAGATGGCAAATAATCTGTTTCTGCCAATCCTCTAGCATTGGTAAAATTCATCTGGAATACATGTCCGCCACCTGTTTCCCATTCAAGACCAATACCTACTGGCAGATAATAACCATTTTCAGTAGTTCTCAGACTAGAGAAAGGCATATTAGCATCAATGATGATTCCGAAGGATTTTGATAACTGATATTTAATTGCTGCTGATACATTAGCCAAATCATTTTGGTCAAAAGTAGAGACTAAGTTTCTATAGGTCCATCCACCTCCGATTTGAAATGAAAAACGATCAGACACTTTTTTCGATAATAATATTTGTAGGTGGTAATATATTCTGTGTGCAAATTTTTCAAAAGAATTGATTCGGTTACTTTCTTCACTCTTAGGCATCGTTGATAAAGAACCGATCCCATATAATGCTAAATTAAATGGGTTACCACCATCTTGCTGTTCCATAATTTTAATTTTAGAACTCAGATGCACATTCTGTCTTAGATCTCCAGAGCCTTTCGTTCTGCTGATGCCGATCATGAAATTATTGCTTAGACCATAATCAAAGCCAATCCCTACGTCAGCGGCAGTCTCTAATCCATAAAGTGTAGTCCAGCCACCTGCAGGGCCTGCAATATCACCAAAACGGTGAGCAACTCTAAAATCTAATTTACCCTTTCCAAGTGTCTCTGTAGAAGGTGTATTTATGACTCTAGTATCTTTAAATGTTTGATGTATGGCCTCTTGGGCATCTACACTAAGAATAAAAATGGTGCAGATAAACAGTAAAATAGTTTTAATACTCATGTTATAAGGTATTAGTTTTCAGGAAAGCCAGCTTCTAACCAGCAGCTAATAATATCTAATTGTTCTTCAGTTAAATCACTAACTAATGATTGTGGATAAATCTCCACATTTGGAGGCATACCAAATGTAGGGTCGTCTTTTTGGAAGATTACACGATTTTCGAAACTACCATTTTGCAGGTCAGCTAACATTCCGGCATAGCTTCCATAGTCACCAGGACCAATACCACCAATACCATCATGACAGCCTGAGTAAGCACAGGATGCATCTAAAATCTCCTTTACGCCATTATTATAACTAATATCGCTTGCACAATCTAGATCCTCAGGTTCGAAGGTATCTCGTGAACAAGACAAAGAAATAATTGTTAGAAGGCATAATAAAATCTCAAACTTCGACATATCCGCTTGTAGTTTTAGTAAAAATATTGCTTATTCGCGTAAACTTAAATTATTTATCTAACAAATACTTGATTATGTATCCACCAGAACTAGTTGCCCCGATGGCAAAAGATTTAACAGAGTTTGGATTTGAAGGATTATCGACTTCACAAGAGGTAGATCAGCTATTTTCTAATCCTGAAGAATCGTTTCTTTTGGTTGTAAATTCCGTTTGTGGATGTGCCGCAGCTAATGCAAGACCAGCTGCCAAAATCGCCATGCAACATGCGAAAACACCTACAAAAGCATATACTGTTTTTGCTGGCGTTGATAAGGATGCAACTGCAAAGGCAAGAGAGTATTTATTGCCTTATCCTCCTTCTTCACCTGCTATTGCACTGTTTAAGGAAGGAAAATTAGTGCACATGATAGAAAGACACCATATTGAGGGTAGAAGTGCACAAATGATTGCTTCTAATTTAGTAGAAGCTTTCGAAGCGTTCTGTTAAATAAAAAAATCCAGTTAAAAAGAACTGGATTCTTGAAAAATCACCCTAAATAAATAATGCTCAGGTTTCCCTAGAGCTATAATGTTTTTACTTGGACCAATAAAAATGCCAAACGATTACAGATCATTTGGCATTATTTATAATATTGAAAGGATTTGCTTTACGCCATTTCCATTTCAGCCTGAGCTTGCTGCACAATTTGCTTTTGTATCTCAGGTGTCACAGCCATATATTCAGAAAAACTTCGTTGAAATTTAGCTCTTCCTTGAGTAATTGATCTCAACTTAGATGAATATTGGTACATTTCAGACAATGGTACCTTGGCAGAAATTTTCTGATAATGACCATCTGAATCCATACCCTGGATTATGGCTCTTCTAGTCTGAAGGTCACCCATTACATCACCCATTACATTTTCTGCACACAATATGTCTACTAGATAAATTGGTTCTAGCAGTTTAGGGTTTGCCTCTGTAAATGCTTGCTTAAATGCTGCAGAAGAAGCGATCATGAATGCCATATCATTTGAATCGACCGAATGCATTTTTCCATCATAAATGCATACTCTGACATCTTGGCAACAAGATCCTGTGAGCGGACCATCTTCCATCTTTTGCATGATACCTTTCTTAATGGCATTTATGTATTTACTATCGATAGATCCACCTACAATACACCAGAAGAAATGTAACTGACCTCCCCATGGCAGTTCCTCTACATCAGTAGATCTTACTGTTAAATCAGATGGATTAGGCATACCTTCATAATATGGTTCTACCCGCATATGCACTTCTGCAAACTGACCAGATCCCCCACTCTGCTTTTTATGCCTGTAACTGACATTGGCCGGCTTAGTAATAGTTTCACGATAAGGGATTCTAGGCTTGGTAAATTCCATTTTAATCCCATTTACTTTATCAAGTCTATACTTAACTAAATCTAAATGTAATTGCCCTTGCCCATGAAGAATAGTCTGCTTTAGCTGAGGCGACTGTTCCACGATTAAGGTTAAATCTTCTTCTTGAATCGTATGAAGAGCCTTCATTAATTTTTCCATTTCCCCTTTTCCCGGAGGAACGATTGCAGAACGTATTCTTGCTTGAGGGAATACTGTTTTCTTTATTCTGGTCTCAGAACCTTTTGGTGCCAAAGTATTGTTGGTGTGAGAATTTTTCAGTTTTAAAACTACACCTATATCACCGGCTTTTAAAGTATCAACATTAGTCCTTGTTTTTCCATTAGCCAAGTATAATTGATTGATACGTTCTGAGGTTCTATTTTCTAAGTTATGTAACTCATCTCCACTGCTTACCGTTCCTGAATATACTTTGATATATGAAACAGTACCTACTTGAGGCTCTGAGATGGTTTTATATATAAATACTACTGGTTCTCCATTTGCCTCACAAGCAAGAGTAGAACCGTTTTCAAGTTCAGCTTCAGGCCTATCAGCAGGAGATGGTGCTATATCATTTATGAATCCCATAATTCGACCACTGCCCATATTCAGTTCGGCAGAACAACAGAAAAATGGAAAGGCATCTTGATTCGCTAATGCGATTGTTAGCCCTTCTGCTAATTCTTCTTCATTTAAGTTGCCTTCTTCAAAAAACTTTTCCATCAAAGTCTCATCATTCTCGGCAGCTGCCTCTACTAAGGCATTATGCATATCCTGAGCTCTTCCTAAATGTTCTTCTGGTATTTCTTGTTTTTCAGGTTTCCCTCCATCAGGACCAAATACATACATGGTCATTCTAAGGGCGTCTACTATCGCATTGAATCCAGACCCAGCGTTGATGGGAAACTGGACAGGTATTACTTTATTACCAAATCTGGCTTTAGTTTGCTCTAGTGTTAGTTCGTAATCGGCTTTCTCATGATCTAATTGATTGCAAACGAAGATGGCAGGAGTTTTATTTGATTGTACATACTCCCAAACTAATTCAGTCCCCACTTCTACACCACCTGAAGCATTTAATACGATTACAGCTGTATCCGCAACCTTCATCGAACTTACTACTTCACCAAGAAAGTCATCGGATCCTGGCGTATCAATGATATTTATTTTTGATGTCTTCCACTTAGCGAACATAAGTGTACTAAAAATGGAGTTACCCTTATCATGTTCTATATTGGTATAATCTGAAACAGTCGAGTTAGCACCTACCTCACCTCTGCGGTTAATAGATTTTGCCTCAAATAACATCGTTTCAGAAAGCGTCGTTTTGCCGCTGCCGGAGTGTCCGAGAAGGACCACATTCCTAATATCCTTAGTATTATAACTCATGGCATTTAAATTTTAGATTGCGAAATAATATATCACTATCAAAGTAAGTAATTTATATATTATTCCATAATAAGCCTCAAGTAAAAAATATAATTTTGTTTAAGCTATATTATATATAAATTATTATAATACTTAATGAGTTGAAAATCTGTAAGATGTGTCAAATTAAATGAGATGATAAAGAAGAAAATTTCAACTTATTTCTCCTTAACATACTGAAGATATGATTGACCGATAGTTTGGACAACATCAGATATAGAATGGTAATTAAAATCCCTTAGAGTTAATGACAATGTATGGTCGTAATCTCTACTACCTGAAATAGTTCTTAAGTTTTGACGACTCAAATAACCATACTTTCCAAATAGATATTTTCTGACTCTATCAATAAGGAATGCAAACCACTTGAATTGGCCTTTAATTGGAATGTGAGGGCTTTTTTGACCAACACTTAGCGCTATCAAACTAAATAATTCCTTAAAGGACATATTCTCAGCACTAAGGACATATTGATTATGCTCAGGTTCATGATCAATGATCAATTTAATAAAATTGGCTACATCGCCTGCATAAACAATACCAGTAGAGCCTGTTGGGTAATACTTTAAGCCATTTGCAATAGTTGGAAAAAAGCTTGGCGTCCCTTTTGACCAATCACCTTCACCAATGATTAGTGAAGGGTTTAGAATACAAGTATTAAGGCCCTCTGCATAAGCTCTCCAAACATGACTCTCCCCTATATATTTTGACAAACCATATTCAGTGGTAAATTTTCGATCTTTAAATCGATGGCTTTCTGTCACAATTCCTGAACTTTCATCAACCGGAAATGCTGCAATCGAACTTACATAAACTAACTTTTCTACTTGGTGTTCTAGGCAAAGGTTTACAAGATTTTCAGTACCTCTAGCATTAACATTCATGAGTTTCTCATAATCAGATCGCTCAAAAGAAATGTATCCCGCTGCATGGATTACTATATCTGCTTCTTTGACATATGATTCAAGCTGAAAGATGTCTGTAAGATCACAGCTATAAAATTTAAGACCTTCCTGACTTAGAGAATTATTAAACCCTAATGCAATTATGTTGTATAATGGGTTTGGAAGCAGATAATCAATAATATATCTGCCAAGAAATCCTGAAGCTCCAGTTATTAATATGTTTTTCTTTTGATCTGTCATGGATGATAAATAATTCCGCCGCAAACATCTTTACTCGCACCGGTAACTGTGGATATGAAATTAGGCTTCCCTTCCATTCTAAATACTGAAGCCAATGCAATTAATAAAGCCTCTTTAAATTGTACAATTAAATCATCTGGGACATTAACTTCAAGATTTTTAGATTTGAGTTGCTCTGTTAATTGATTTATAAAAAATCTATTAAACGCACCCCCTCCTGTTACCATCACCTTTTGATTTAAAGGCTGAAGATCAACACAATCATTTATGGCTTTGGCAAAAAATGAAACCATGGTTGATAATATATCTTCCAAGCTTAAATCAAAATCATCAATACTAGGCATAAAGACCTCTCTAATCCAATTGTTGTCTAGACTTTTGGGAGGCATTTGATTGAAGTAATCTAAAGAACCTAAGAAGCTGAATAAGCCAGAATCTGGAGTTCCTGATTGAGCCAATAAGCCATCGACATCATATAATATTCCTTTTTTTGATGCATAGTGATTTAATACTTGATTAAATGGACAAACATCAAATGCAATAACATTATCTCCACTATGATCACTAATATTGGCTATTCCTCCCAGATTCAAAAAGAACTTATAATCATCAAACAAATACTTCTCTACAAGTGGCGCCATTGGCGTACCCTCTCCTCCGCATTCCATATCTTCTTGACGGAAATTTGCAACAACAACTGTATTTAATTTATTTGCCAAAACTTGAGCATCACCTAATTGAATACTTTCCTTATTCTTAGGAATATGTGAGACTGTGACACCATGAAAACCAATTAGCTCAATATTTCTGCTTTGAAAGTTAAAATCCGAAATCAAGCATATAGCTAAGTAATTTGCTAAATCAGACTCAAGTGCAAACACCTCTGATTTAGTCAATTTCTTGTAGTTTAAAAGTTCGTGCTTTAAACTTTCAGTGAGGGGAAATTCAAAGTATTCATGCACTATGTAGCTCCAATTGCCATCGAAAGAAATACTACAATCCAAGACGTCTATCCCATCTAAGGAACTACCTATCATAATACCTAAACACCTGTACTCTTTCATTTACTTATGTTAGATCTTAAACAAGATACAAAAGGCAAAGTTGCGAAGTAATCATCTTAATTCAATGTCAAATATTAAGCTAAGTTTTAGTCTAAAATCTAGTACCATTTATAGTTGTTTTGAAGAAGTTCGTAAAATACTTTGGAAACTTACAACATTTCTAAAGTTTCCAGGGTTTATATGTGGTATATTTACAAACAATGACAAAAGAGAAACTAATAAACGCCTCAAAAGAACTATTTCTTAAATACGGAATTAAGAGTGTCAGCATGGACGACATAGCCAGGCACTTAGGTGTATCTAAGAAAACAATCTATAAAGAAGTTCTTAATAAAAAGATACTAGTTGAAGAAGTATTCTTAGATCATGTCAAATTTGAAGAAGAAACTATAGCAAGTATCATTAAACATTCTGATAATGCTATTGATGAGTTAATACAGATTGCTGAGTTTGTCTTAGCCTTTCTTAAGATCATGAAACCCAGCTTAACTTATGACCTTAGGAAGTATCACAAAGACACATGGGACTTAATGGAATCTCAGCATTTCCAATTCCTTTCAGATACTATAAAAAATAACCTAAAGAGAGGCATCAAAGAAAAACTATTCAGAAAGAAAATCGACATCAATGTGGTCAGTTTGATCTATATGCTAAAGAACAAGTACATCATACTCAACCCTATGGAAGTTCAAACTGAATATGATTTAGCTACTGTTTACAAAGTAATCATTTCACAACACCTATATAGTGTGGTCAATAAAGAATCATTCGATCTACTAGAACAATACTTAAAAAAATTAAACCTATGAGACTAGCAATTTTGATCTTGGCAAGTTCAATCCTGTTTAACCTTGAACTTACTGCTCAGACAAGTTTTACATTGGAGGAAGCCATCACTTATGCCATTGAAAACAGCGATGACATCAAAATGGATTACCTAAGTATCAGAGACGCTGAAGAAAGTGTTAGAGAATACATATCTATTGGACTACCTCAAATAGATGCCAATGTAAACTATCAGTACAATTTTATTAAACTTAAAAATGCGGTGCCAGACTTCATTTCTCCATCAGTTTATGAAGTTTTATTTGAGGAAGATGTCTTGGAAAGAAGAGATCTTGGTCCACCAAATACTTTTGAAGTAACTTTCCAAACTAACCAGTCATTAACGGCAGGCTTGAGCGCAAGCTCATTACTTTTTGATGGATCTTATTTGACTGGTTTAAGAGCAGCAAAGCTTTACAAAGACTTAACTAAAAAATCTATTAAAGTAACGGAGCAAGAAATCAGGTCGAACATTACAAAAGCATATCTAGCTTGTTTAATTACACAAGAAAACATAGAGATTCTTGACCAAAACATCCAAACGATCAGTAAGACCAAAGACGAGGCGCAAGCATTATATGAAGAAGGTTTTATTGAACAAATAGATTTGCTAAGACAAGAATTAAACTTAAACAACATCACTAGTCAAAAGCAGAACTTAGAACAAAATCAAATTCTTGCTAAGAACATTCTCAAGTTCCAAATGAATTATCCATTTAACGACGAGATAAGCTTGACAGATAATATTAACGTTTTTGAAGATCAATTTAGAGTAGACAATGTTGAAGAAAAAGAACTGGATTATAACAACAGAGCTGAATACGATCAAATCATCACTGGTCAAGAATTAAATAAGCTTGATCTAGAAAGAATAAAGAAAAGTAGATTACCAAGTCTTTTGGCTACTGCTTCTTACTCAGGATCATTACAAAGAGATGATCTATTTAATTCCGAAGAAGTGGGCATACTCCCAGCATCATTCGTGGGCTTAGGTATTAGAATGCCAATTTACGATGGAAATGAAAGATCTGCTCAAATTCAAAGAAGGAAAATAAAAATCGAGCAGACAGATCTGGAAAGAACAAGATTTGAAAAAGCAGTTAGTCTTGAATTCCAAAATGCAAAACTATCTTTTAAGAATGCATTAAATAGTCTGAATTTCTCAAAAGAGTCACTGACACTAGCCGAGGATATCTACAATAAAACCAGCATAAAATATAGAGAAGGCGTAGGTTCAAGCTTAGAAGTAAATCAGGCTGAATTATCATTATTTCAATCACAAGCAAACTATATCAATGCACTTTACGACTTGTTAAATGCACAAGTAGCAATAGAGACCGCACTAGGAACATTATAGACAACTTATAATAAAAGTAATCATGATCAACAAAACAATAACATTCATTGTAGTAATAGCCAGTCTGGTTGCATGTGCACCAACTGTAGAAGAAAACCCTCAAGATTTAGCAGGATTAAAAACATTACTTGATTCAAAGAAACAAGAGCTATCGGTTATAAAGTCTGAAATTACTGAGCTTGAAACTAAGATTCAAGAATTAACGCCAGCAGATCAAATTAAGACTAAGCTAGTTACAGTAGATACTATTTCTAAAGAAGTGTTTAGGCAGTATACTGAAGTGCAAGCGATGGTAGTAGCTGAAGATTTTGTAAACGCAAGCAGCGAGGTCGGAGGTTTAATTACCAATGTATATGTTCAAGAAGGTGACTATGTGCAGAGAGGTAGAAAAATCGCTTCTGTAGATATGGGTCCTATGGAGAAACAATTAGAAGAATTAAAAACAAATCTTCAATTAGCAACCACTGTATTTGAAAGGCAAGATAGATTGTGGAAACAAAATATTGGTTCAGAATTGCAATATCTTGAAGCCAAAACTAATAAGGAAAGATTAGAACAATCTATTGCATCTCTAGAAGAAACTATCAAAAAGAAACATGTTTATGCACCTATTGCAGGATTTGTTGACAGAGAGTTTTTAAAAGCAGGAGAGATTTCTGGTCCAGGAACACCAATAGTGAATATCCTTAACACAAATAAACTAAAACTAGTAGCAGATGTTCCTGAAAACTATCTAGGCACTGTAAATAGAGGTGACATTGTAAATATCTATTTTCCTGCAATAAATCTATCTACAAAAGCAAAAGTAAATATGTTAGGTCGATCTATTGACCCTTCAAATAGAACATTTAAGCTAGAATTAAATGTATCTAAATATGCAAAATCTATTAAGCCAAATCTTCTTGCAAAAGTGACGCTTAATAACTATACAAATCCTGAAGCAGTTGTATTAGAAGCAGACCTGGTACAAAAGAATGTTGATGGATTGCAGTTTATATACACCGCAGTAAAGTCAGATCAAAATATTTTAGCAAAACAAATATTAGTCAATACAGGTAAATCTTACAACAACAAGATTGAAATTACTAATGGTTTAGATAATGGAGATATCGTGGTAGTAAAAGGTGCAAGAACCATCAATGATGGTAATCATTTAAATATTCAAAATCAATAGTAAAGCATGAGCAACTTATCAAAATTTACAAAAGAATTTAAGCTTAGTAGTTTCGCTATTGACAATCGAACCAGCATATTTCTGGTAACGATTATGATATTGTTGTTTGGAGTAAGATCATACATAGATATGCCCAAAGAGCAATACCCTGAAGCTTCATTACCGACGATCTATGTTAACACCCCATACTTTGGTAATAGTGCTGTAGAAATAGAAAACTTAGTAACTAGGCCTCTTGAAAAAGAAATTGAGTCTATTAATGAGATTAAAACAGTTAATTCAACCTCAGTACAGGATTACTCTGTAATAATTGCTGAATTCATTTCTTCGGTAGAAATGGAAGATGCCGTTAGAAAAATTAAAGATGCGGTTGATAAAGCAAAACCTGAATTACCTACAGATTTAGATGCGGATCCTACCGTACTTGAAGTGAAATTTACTGACCTACCTATTATGACGGTCAATGTTTCTGGTGATTATAATCAAGAAGAACTTAAGAAACATGCTGATTATGTTAAAGATGAGATTGAAAGATTAACAGAGGTCTCCTCTGTAGATATGAAAGGCGCGCAAGAAAGAGAGGTTAAGATTAATGTTGATGCAATCAAAATGCAAAGCCTCAAGGTTTCTTTTCAAGACATCGAAAATGCCATTGGCTCTGAAAATCTTACTATGTCAGCTGGTGAGTTAGTCAATAACGATTTTAAAAGAGCAGTAAGAATAATTGGTCAATTTAGTGATTTCAATCAGATCAAAGACGTCATTGTAAAAAGTGAAAAACAGAGACCTATATACTTAAGAGATATAGCAACTGTTGCATACGACTGGGAAGAAAGGACAAGTATTGCGAGAGTTGATGGCAAACCTGTAATCTCTTTAGACGTCATTAAGAAAAAAGGTGAAAACCTTCTATCAGCATCTGATAAAATAAAGGAAATCATTGATCAATCAACAAATGTTCTACCTCAAGGTATTAGAATCAGTCTTTTCAATGATTTATCGGTACAAACTAGAACTCAAGTAAACAATCTTGAAAACAGCATCATTTCAGGTGTTATTTTGGTCGTGCTTGTATTACTGTTTTTCCTTGGATTAAGGAATGCTTCTTTTGTTGGGCTAGCTATTCCTCTTTCCATGTTAATGGGTATTTTGTTTCTGAACTTAATGGGCACTACTTTAAATATTGTAGTACTATTTTCACTAATAATTGCTCTTGGTCTATTGGTTGATAATGCGATTGTTATCGTCGAAAATATATACCGCTATCGTCAATTAGGGTTTAATGGAATAGAAGCTGCAAAGGCAGGCGCTGGAGAAGTAGCTGTACCAATTATTGCATCTACTGCCACCACCCTAGCCGCATTTGTTCCTTTGGCATTTTGGCCAGGGATCATGGGTGAGTTTATGCAATACTTACCTATTACCTTAATTATCGTATTGAGTTCATCACTTTTTGTAGCACTAGTAATCAATACTGTGTTTACTTCTACTTTCATGAATTTATCTGAAAAGTCAAATGCAGAAGAAAAAGCTAAAAAGAGAAAGAACCTAATTAAAGGAACCTTTGTATTGATAATTTTTGCCGTATTAGCTCACTTTAGTGGAATTAATTGGTTTAGAAATATCTTAATCATTGCGATTGTTGTTACTTGGATTAACCACTTGATTCTCCATCCTGGTTCTCTATTCTTTAAAGACAAAGTGCTACCAGCATTAGAGAGAATCTATAACAAATTCATCACCTGGGCACTATCAGGTATAAAACCAATAATGATTTTCCTAGGCACGCTTGTTTTATTGGTAGTTACAGTCATTCTTCTTGGGTTAAGAGCACCAAAAATTGACTTATTCCCTTCAGCAGATCCATTGTATGTTAATGTTTTTGTTGACCTGCCTTTAGGTAAAGACATTGATGCTACTAATGAGATTGTTCGTGATATCGAGACTAGAATTGAAAAGGTGCTATCAGACAGACGACACATTGTTGAATCCGTCTTAGCACAGATTGGTGAAAATACTGCTGACCCAAATCAACCTCCTGAACCAGGAGTGACGCCTAATAAAGCTAGAATCACCGTTACATTTCTTGATGCTGAAGATCGGCAAGGTATATCTACCGCCAAAATCATGGAAGACCTCAGAGCAGAAATTAAAGGTATTCCTGATGTAAGCATATTTGTAGATATGAACCCTAGTGGTCCAGCTACAGGCAAACCTTTGAATATTGAAGTTAGTTCAGAAGATTTAGATTCATTAATAGTCTTCTCTCAAACTATGATGAACTTCATCAATGATCAAAATATTCTCGGTATTGAAGAATTGCAATCTGATGTAAAACTAGGTAAGCCTGAGTTGCTGATCAACATTAATAGAGATGCAGCCAGACGTTATGAGTTATCAACCTTTAGCATTGCAAACACAATCAGGACTGCCTTATTTGGTAAAGAAGTTTCCAGGTTCAAAGTTGGAGAAGATGAATATCCAATTGTTGTTAGAATGGATGAAAGCAATAGAAATAGTGTGAGTAGTTTAATGAATCAAAAAATTACTTTTAGAAATCCAGCGAATGGACAAATAGTACAAGTACCTATTTCTGCAGTCGCAGACATAGAGTATTCTTCTACCTATAGTTCGATTAAAAGGAAGGATTCTGATAGAGTTATATCTATTTACTCGAACATACTAGATGGATACAATGCTAATGAGATTGTGGCCACCGTACAGGAAAGAGTATCTACAATGGATATACCGAGTAATATTGAATACACATTTTCTGGTGAGCAAGAGCAACAAGCCGAGGATATGGCCTTTTTATCAAATGCTTTTATGGTCGCTATTTTTGTGATATTTATCATATTAGTTGCTCAGTTCAATAGTTTCTTGAGTCCATTTATTATTATTCTTTCAATACTGTTCTCTACGATAGGTGTATTTCTTGGTTATGTAATTACAGGCATGGATGTGTACATTGTTATGAGTGGGATAGGTATTATTTCATTAGCTGGTATTGTTGTGAATAATGCAATAGTCTTAATTGATTATATCAACATACTACTCAGAAATAAACGGAAAGAATTAGGTGCTGATAATTTAATGGCCTTAGAAAAACACACCATTAAAGAACAAATTATTCTTGGTGGGGCGACTAGGTTAAGACCTGTGCTTCTAACTGCTATTACAACCATCTTAGGACTAATTCCTTTAGCAACAGGCTTTAATTTTAATTTCTTCACCTTTATCTCAAACTGGGATCCTCAAATATTTATAGGTGGAGATAACGCCGCAGTATGGGGACCAATGGCATGGACTGTTATTTATGGATTAAGTTTTGCAACTTTTCTAACATTGATTGTTGTTCCAGTAATGTACTGGTTAGCTTATCTATTAAAAAGAAGTACCAACAGACTGTTTAGTTAAAATAT